>Ga0118677_10001232_pt1 | contig 54933 bp, 55 predicted proteins | sample AliMusrvi5mmetaG_FD_86154 | JGI IMG/M metagenome (GOLD analysis project Ga0118677, IMG submission 86154)
CGATGAAACCGTCCTCGTCGCGCTCGATGCCGAGCGTCTCGGCGATGTGCTCGGTGTCGGTCGCCGGGACCATGCCGGTGCTGAGCACGACGAGGTCCGGGCGCAGCACGCGCTTGCGCGCCGCGGTGACGTCCTCGACCTCGATCACGGGGTTGCCGCAACGGTCGAACTGCACCTCCGGCGGCGTGCCGCGCAGGAACTCCACGCCGGCCTCGCGGGCGGCGAGAAACCAGTTCTCGTAGCCCACGCCGGCGGTCCGCATCTCGAGGTAGCAGATGGTGACGTGCATCTCGGGGACCAGCGTCTTGAGCCTGATCGCGTGCTTGAGCGCGATCATGCAGCAGAGGCGGGAGCAGTGCGGCAGGTGGCGCTTGTCGCGCGAGCCGGCGCACTGGACCATCACGATGTCCTTGGCCGGCATGAAGCCGAGCGACGCCTGGCCCTCCCAGGAGTCCAGCATCTCGGCGAGCTCGACTTGGGTGACGACGCCGTCGTGGCCGTAGCCGAGGTCGGTGTAGTACTTGGGCGGCGCCGGCTCGCAGCCGGTCGCCGTGAGGATGGCGCCGGCGTGCACCGTGGCGCGCTCCGGCGACTGGGTGAAGTCGATCGCCTCGACCGGGCACGACTCGGCGCACTTGCCGCAGAACGTGCAGGTGTCGAGATCGATGGTGCGGACCACGCGGCCGTCGTAGAACTCGCTGAAGATGGCCTTCTTGCCGGGCTCCGAAGCGGGTTCCGGGCAGACCGTCTCGCAGGTGCCGCAGTTCACGCAGGCGTCGGTGACGAGGTTCGGCAGGCGGCGGATGCTCACCTCGAAGTCGCCGGGGTGGCCGCTGACCGACTCGACCGTGGCGCGGCGCCAGATGTCGAGGTTGGGGTGGTCGATGGCGACGTTGCGGTGGAAGCACTTGCGCGTGCCTGCCTGCGCGTCGGTGGTGGGCAGGCACTGGCCGCAGTCGTTGGTGGGGAAGACGGTGCCGATGCGGGCGGCGCGGCCGCCGAGGAACGGCCGCCGCTCGACGAGCTCGACCTTGTGGCCCATCTGCGCGAGCTCCACGGCGGCCTGCGTGCCGGCCACGCCGCCGCCGATGACCACGACGGTGTCGCGGCGCTCGGGGTAGCTCACCGTGTCGGCCGGCGCGTCCGGGTAGGCGATCGACGAGTCGACGACGCGGGCGGCCTTGTCGGTCACCGCGTCCACGTCCTCGCCGTGCACCCAGCTGCAGCCCTCGCGGATGTCGGCGATCTCCATCTGCAGGCCGCGCGTGAGCAGCTTGTGGAAGCGGCGCGCGGCGAAGTCCGCCGAGCAGCCGGCGAAGACGAGCGGGCGCCCGTCCCCGGCCTCCATGAGCTCGAGCAGCTGGGCCTGGCCCTCGCGGCTGCACCAGTGCGTGCCGCGCCGCGTGTCGGCGTGCAGGCCGGCGCGCGTCTCGAGCCGCTCGAAGTCGATGTTCTTCATCGTGCCGGCGCACTCGCAGAGGAGCACGAGCGGCCGCTCCGCGGCGAGTTGCTTGCCGCCGTTGCCGGCGCTCATGCGCGCATCTCCGCGGCCGGCGCGGCGTCCGCCTTCGGCGGCCGCGCCTCGATGGCGTCGGCCGGGCAGCCGCGCGCGCAGGTGCCGCAGCCGAGGCACTTCTCGCCGTCGTAGGCGATCGTGCGCAGCACGGTCACGCGCGCCGGCACCTCGACGAGGCCGTCGGGCGCGTGCTTCATGATGCGCCGGAGCGCGTCGCCGAGCGCGCCGCGGCGGCTGCCGGCCGGCGCGTCCAGAAGCTGGTACACGTCGAAGGTCTCGCTGCGCTCGGAGGCGCCCGAGGGGCAGTTGGTGGCGCACTTGCCGCAGCCCACGCAGAGCTCCTCGTGGCGCACGATCTCGCAGCCGACGCCGACGGTGCTCTGCAGCGTGCCGCCGGGCACGCGGCTGAGGATCGCGCGTCCGCGGTTGGTGAGCGGCATCAGGCGGCCCCCCTCGCGACTGCCGGTACGGCGGAACGCTCCAGCGGCGGCAGGCCGCCGATCACGCGGTCCATCTCTTTGACGGCGGCGACGAACTTGGGCGGCTCGCCGGCGCTCATCGTGAACATGCGGCAGCGCTCGGGCGCGACGCCCACGCTCTTGAGCAGGCGCTGCACGAACGCGACGCGGTCGATGGCGTTGAAGTTGCCCTCGCGGTAGTGGCACTGGCCCTCGAGGCAGCCGGCGACCATGACGCCGTCGGCGCCCTCGGCCAGCGCGCTCAGCAGGTGCAGCGGGCTGACGCGGCCGGTGCAGGGCATCAGCACGAGGCGCACGGTCGGCGGCAGCGACGTGCGCGCGTTGGCGCTCGCGTCGGCCGCCGCGTAGGCGCACTCGCGGCAGCAGAAGGCGACGATGCTGCGGCCGGCGAGCGGTTCGCCGACGCCGGGCTCGCGGGCGGCCGGCGAGGCGGCACAGGCGGCCGCCGTGGCCGCGGCGGGGGCAGGAGCGGCCATCAGACCGTCGCCTCCGCCAGCACTTCGTCGTCGCTGAAGCCGCCGAGCTGGATGGCGCCCGTCGGGCACTCGGCGTTGCAGATGCCGCAGCCGCGGCAGATGTTGGGGTCGACCACGGAGTGCGCGTCGGCGCCGCTGGTCACGGCGACGGCGCCCTGCGGGCAGACCGTCTCGCAGACCCCGCAGGCGATGCACACGTCGGGGTCGCTCGCCGCGACCTGCGCCGGCGTGAGCACGAAGCCCGTGCTGAGCATGCCGATGGCACGGGCCGCCGCCGCCTTGGCCTGGGCGATCGAGTCGGGGATGTTCTTGGGCCCCTGCGCCGTGCCGGCCACGAACATGCCGGTGCGCTGCGTGTCGACCGGCGCCAGCTTGGGGTGGTACTCCTTGATGAAGCCGGCGGACGCGGTCTGCAGGCCGGCGACGCGGGCGATGTCCTTGGTGCCCTCGCTGGCCTCGAGGCCGGCCGAGAGCACGACGAGGTCGAAGAGCTCCTCGCTCTTGCGCCCCGTGAGCGTGTCCTCGAGGCGCACGCGCAGGCTCTTGTCGGGCTCCTCGATGATCTCGCTCACGCGACCGCGCACGTAGCGCACGCCGCGCGACTGCACGAGCTTGTAGTACTCCTCGTGCGCCTTGCCGGGGGCGCGCAGGTCGGTATAGCCGATGGTGACCTCGGTGTCCGGGTAGTGCTGCTTGATGAGCGAGCTGTGCAGCGTGGCGAACAGGCAGCAGACGGCCGAGCAGTGCTCGTTGCCGGAGGACTGGCAGTCGCGCGAGCCGACGCACTGCAGCATGAGGACGTTCTAGGGCACGCCCTTGTCGGACGGGCGCTCGAGCTCGCCGGCGGTAGGGCCGGCGGCAGCCAGCAACCGCGCCAGCTGGCTCTGCGTCATCACGTTGTCGTAGCGGCCGTAGCCCAGCGAGCGCTTGCGGCGCGCGTCGAACTCCTGGTGGCCGGTGGCGATGATCACGGCGCCGACGGTGATGCCCTCGATGGTCTCGGCCTGGTCCCAGTCGATGGCGCCGCTCGGGCAGGCGCGCACGCAGCTGTCGCACTCGCTGCACGCGGCGCAGTTGAGGCAGCGCTCGGCCTCGGCGACGGCCTGCTCGGCCGTGTAGCCGTCGCTGACCTCGCGCCAGTCGCCGCGGCGCTGGAGGCCGTCGACCATCTGCATCGGCACGCGCTGGCCGATGGCGATGGCGGCCAGCTCCTCCTCCGTCGGCCGGGCGACCTCGCGCTCGTCGTCCCATACCGGCAGCAGGCGCTGCCCGCGCAGGAAGTTGTGGATCGAGGCGGCGCCCCTGCGGCCGGCCGCCACGGCCTCGATGGCCGTGTAGAAGCCCATGGCCGCGGCGTCTCCGCCGGCGAAGACGCCGTCGCGGGTCGTCATCATGGTGTCGCGGTCTACGCAGATCTGGCCGGCCTCGAGCACGAGGCCGTCGCAGCCCTGCGCGAAGTCGTCCACGAGCGCCTGGCCGACGGCGAAGACGATGGTGTCGGCCGCGAGCTCGAACTCCGAGCCGGCGATGGCGACCGGCTGGCGCCGGCCGGACTCGTCCGGCTCGCCGAGCGCGCAGCGCTGCAGCTTGATGGAGGCGACCTTGCCGTTCGCGCCCGCGATCGCCAGCGGCTGCACGAGGAGCTCAACGGTGAGACCTTCCTCGCGCCCCTCCTCGACCTCGGTGACGTTGGCCGGCATCTCGACCTTGGAACGCCGGTAGACGAGCGTCACGTCCGGCTCCTTGCCGGCCTGCTTCTGCAGGCGGATGGCGGAGCGCGCGGCGTCGAGCGCCACGTCGCCGCCGCCGATCACGACGACCTTGCTGCCGACTTCCGGCGTGCCGCCGAGGTTGAGCTCCCGGAGGAGCTCGACGGCGCGCGTGACGCCGCCCAGGTCGTCGCCCGGGAGCGGCGCCTCGGCGCTCTTCTGCAGGCCGGTCGCCAGGTAGACGGCCTGGTAGCCGTCTTCGAGCAGGCCGTCGACGGTGAAGTCCGTACCGGCGCGGCGGCCGAGCTTGAGCTCGATGCCCTTGGCCAGCACCTGGTCGACCTCGCGCTGGATCACGTCGTGCGGCAAGCGGTAGTCGGGGATGCCGGTGCGCAGCATGCCGCCGGCGACCTGCTGGGCCTCGAACACGGTGACCCGGTAGCCGAGGTCGGCCAGGTCGCGGGCGCAGGTGATGCCGGCCGGGCCGGCGCCGACGATCGCCACTCGTTCCTCGTGGACGATCGGCGCCGGCTGCACCGGCACGGTCGGGCCGACGGTGTCGGCGACGAAGCGCTTGAGGCTCGCGATGGCGATCGGGTCGTCGACCTTGCCGCGCGCACAGGCGGTCTCGCAGAGGTGCGTGCAGATGCGCCCGCAGACGCTGCCGAACGGGTTGGGCTCGCTGGCCACGCGGTAAGCCTCCGCGAAGCGGCCGGCGGCGACGAGCGCCACGTACCCTTGGGCGGAGGTGTGCACGGCGCAGGCGCTCTTGCACGGGCTCCAGCCCTTCTTCTCGATCGCGAACGTGCTGGGCACGGCGTTGGCGAACTGGCGGTCGATCGCCTTGCGCTCGCTCACGCCGAAGTCGAAGTCGTTGGCGTACTTCACGGGGCACACCGGCACGCACTCGCCGCAGCCCACGCAGGCCTCGCTCACGTAGCGCGGCTTGTGGCGCAGCTTGACGCTGAACTCGCCGGGCGGGCCGCTGATCTCGTCGACCTCGGTGAGGGTGTGCACGTGCACGCGGCCCTCGAGGGCGGTGCTCGTGAGGCGCGGCGCCAGCGAGCACATCGCGCAATCCTCCGTGGGGAAGGTCTTGCTGAGCCGCGCCATGTAGCCGCCGATGCTCGGCTGGCGTTCGACCATGTGGACTTCGATGCCCGAGGCGGCCAGTTCCTCGGCGGCGGTCATGCCGGCGATGCCGCCGCCGACCACCATCGCCGACCGGTGCAGGAACGTACGCTGGCGCGGCAGGTCGCTCTGGTGCTGCGCCCGCGCGATGGCGCCGGCGAGGATCTTCTTGGCCTTCTCCTGGGCGAGCTCGGGCTGATCCTTGTGGATGAAGCTGCAGCCCTCGCGCAGGTTGGCGAAGGCCACGGCGTTCTCGCCCAGGCGCAGCTCGCGCGCGATGCGCTCGAAGGTGGGACCCTGGAAGCGCGGCGAGCAGCTGGCGACGATCAGGTGGTCGAGGCCGCGGTCCTCGACGGCTTCGCTGATGATCTGGTGGCCCTCGGTGCCGCACATGAACTGGTTGATGGCGACCGCGGTGACGCCCTCCATAGGGCGCACGTGGGCGGCGAGGTCGTCGAGGTCGAGGACGCCCGAGATGTTGCCGCCGCACTGGCAGAGGAAGACGCCGGCCCTCATGGCGCCACCGCCGGCGTCCGCGCGCCGATGCGCTCCAGCAGGGGCTCGACGTCCTGCGAGTGCGAGCCGAGCCCGCAGTCCTTGTCGGGGTCGGCGCCGAGCGCCAGGGCGAGGAGCTGCTGCACGTGCAGGTGCACGAAGGGGTACCGCTCCTGGGCGCTGGCCTCGATGATGCTGTGGTGGCGGTCGAACTGGATGGCGCAGTTGGGACACATGTGCACGCACACGTCGACCTTCTCCTGCGCCAGGCGGCGGAGCTTCTCGCGCGTCACGGCAACGGCGATGCCGGGGTTCACGAAGCGCTGGCGGAAGCCGGCGCCGCAGTGGGTCGTCTTCTCGTTGTAGAGGCCGGTCTTGATGACGCCGGTGTCCTCGAGGAGGTCCTCCGGGATCATGAAGTTCTCGCTGTCGCCCATCACCTCATCGGGGAAGACCTTGCAGTAGTGGCAGGCGGGGTGAGTGGCGACCTTGATGCCGTCGAGGCGGCGCCGGATGAGCCCCGGGATGCTCTCGTGGGCGCTCCAGAGGATCTCCATCGTGTGGCTGTGCTGGATCTGGTCGGCGACCGCGTCCGTGTACTCGCGCCCGACCTTCGCCAGCACCTTGTTGGTGTCGGCACGGTACGAGTCGACGCTCAGGATGTTGCGCGCCTTCTTGTTGATCGCGTAGCAGGTGGAGCACATGTAGCTCATCGTCGGATGCCCGTCCTCGACGGCGACGCAGGCGTTGCGCGCCGCGAGCGCGACCGAGGTGGCGACGGGGACCAGCTCGGAGTAGTAGCCGAGGCCGGTGCAGCAGGTCTGCTCCGGGTGGACCGTATACTCGATGTCGAACCGGTCGAACAGCCACTTGGTGGCGGCCTCGGAGCCGGGGTACTCGGCCGAGACAAGGCAACTCCGGAACAGCAGGACGCCGCCGGTCACGCGCGGGACGTCGGGCGTCTTGGAGACGATGTTCATGCTCCCCCTCGTGGTAGCTTCAGACCCGTCTATTCTGTATGCAACTGCCTTCTACTTCAAATTACCAAGGCTTATTCATTGGCCAGAGTGGATAAGGAGAGCCCCCGGCACAGCCTCGCGTTTGGCAAAGTTGATGAATCCGATAGAGGTTCGTGGTTTTCGCATCCCAGAGACGACGGCGCCGGCCCTGAGACCGGCGAGCGGATCGCGGACGCCGTGGAGGCACGTTCTGTGTGTACCGCCACACGATCGCTCGACAGTATACCGGACTGGAAGGGGGCGGTTTCCGCCTGGGCATTGAGAAATGCGAAGAGGTGGGCAAGCGCCGGTCTGGTCGGTCCCGGCGGGCGGCCGCTGCGTTACGAAAGAGCTCGTCCGGGCGATACTCCCGGTACGACCAAACGGCTCCGCGCCCCCGCCCGGGGAGCCGCAAGCCGCTTCGCCAACGGGAGGACCAATGGGCCAAGTCCACCCACTGCCGAAGGCACCTGCTGCCGACGATGTGCCCCCGCCTGCAGTACAAGCCTGCGAAGCGAACGTGCGCTCCATCGACAGCACCAGGTGCTCACTCTGCGGCTGTCAGCTCAGCGCCCGCGCGCTCCGCTACCACATGGTGTCGCCGCAGTCGTGCGACGCCCGGCTTACCGTGTGTCATGTCTGCCGCAAGGCCGCGCTCGGCGAGGGGTACAGGCCGGCGGAGTGAATCGCTGCCGGCCTCGCGCCGTCGGTCTCACGGGAGCCTCCGGGCTCCCGTTTGCTACAATGACACGCCCGCGGCCCGGCCCGGCCGGCCGCCCAGGGGACGACCGCCGCCCGACCAGGGGATGATGATGCGCCTTCTCGATGCCTGCGCCCGCAAGCCCGTCGACGCCACGCCCGTGTGGCTGATGCGCCAGGCCGGGCGCTACCTGCCCGAGTACCGCGCCATCCGCGAGAAGCTGTCGTTCGTCGAGATGTGCATGCGGCCGGACATCGCCGCAGAGGTCACGCTCCAGCCGCTGAAGCGCTTCGAGCTCGACGCGGCGATCATCTTCGCCGACATCCTCCTGCCGCTGGAGCCCATGGGCATCGGCTTCCACTTCACGGCGGAAGACGGGCCGGTGATCAAGAGGCCCGTCCGCAACGCCCGCGACCTCGAGGGCGTGCACACGATCGATGCGGCGAAGGACCTCGAGTACGTCATGGACTCCATCCGCCTCGTGCGTCATGAGATCGACGGCAAGACGCCGCTGATCGGCTTCTCCGGCGCGCCGTTCACGCTGGCGAGCTACATCGTCGAGGGTGGGCACTCGCGCAACTACACGCACGTCAAGTCGTTCATGTACGACGACCCCGTCGGCTTCGGCCGCCTCATGAGCATCATCTCGGACGTCGTCGTGGACTACCTGCTGGCGCAGATCGCCGCCGGCGCCCAGGTCGTGCAGCTCTTCGACTCCTGGGTCGGCTGGCTGGGCCCGTACGACTACGAACTGCTGGTGCTGCCCCACGTGCGCTATGTCATCGACAAGGTCAAGGGTCACGGGGCGCCGGTGATCTACTTCGGCAACGGCGCCTCGGCGATGCTGCACCACGTCGCCAAGGCCGGCAGCGAGGTCATCGGCGTGGACTGGCGCATCGAGCTGGACCGCGCCTGGGACCAGCTCGGCGACGTGGCCGTGCAAGGCAACCTCGACCCGATCACGCTGCTCGGCCCGCCCAAGGCGATCGAGGCGCGCGTGGCCGACGTCGTCGCGCGCGCCGCCGGCCGTCAGGGCCACATCTTCAACCTCGGGCACGGCCTCGTGCCGCAGACGCCGCCCGACAACGTCAAGTACCTGGTCGACGCCGTGCACCGGCTGTCGGCCGCGCCCATCTGAAAGGCAGGCGCCCGCTCATGACCGAGAGCTTCGTCGACGTCGCCCTGCTCGCCTTCGGTGCGCCGGGCGGCCACGAGCTGATCACCGATTTCCTCGTGCGCATGACCGGTCGCGCGCCGACGCCCGAGACGCTCAAGGTCGTTGAGGAGCGCTACAAGCTCATCGGCGGCGCTTCTCCGCTCCCGGACATCACGGCGCGCCAGGCCCGTGCCCTGCAGGCGCGCCTCGTCCAGGAGCTTGCCTTCCCGATCCGCGTACGCCCCGGCTTCCTCTACGCCCAGCCGACCGTGGCCGAGTGTCTCGAGGAACTGGACGGCCACGAGGTCATCGCCGTCCCGCTCAGCCCGTTCTCGTCGCGCCTCACCAGCGGCAAGTACCGTGAGGCCCTCGACGCGGCGCAGGCCGCCGCCGTAGCCGCCGGGCACAAGGCCGGCCGCAAGCTCAACGACGGCCGGCCCGTCCCGCTCGTCGAAGGCTGGTACGCGGGGCGCGGCTTCGTTCAGGCGATCAGCCGCCGCGTGGCCGAGGCGCTCGACGGCTGCGACGTCAACGAGTGGGTCGTGCTCTTCACGGCGCACAACGTGCCGCTCGAGACGGTCGCCGAAGGCGACCCGTACGTGGAGCAGCTCCAGCAGACGATCTCGCAACTGGTGCCGGCGATCATGCCGGGGGACTGGCGCTTCGCCTTCCAGAGCAAGGGGCGTGGCGGTGGCGAGTGGCTGGAGCCCGAAGTGGACGACATGGTCCGCGCCATCGCCGCCGACGGGTGGAAGAAGATCCTCGTCGTGCCCGTCGGCTTCGTGAGCGACAACGTCGAGACGCTATACGACCTCGACATCATGCTGCGCGAGCAGATCGAGTCCGCAGGTATGGAGTACCGGCGCTCGGCCGCGCCCAACGACTCGCCGCCGTTCATAGAGGCGCTCGCCGACGCCGTCATCGAGTACCTGGCGCGGCGTCCGGTGGAGCACCAGCTGCACCACCCGGACGGCCCGCACAAGCACGGGTGAGCGGCGTGGCGGAGGAGGCAGCTGGCGGCGCCAGGCCGCGGGACGGCGGCGCGCGGCCGCTGCGCATCGCCATCGTCGGTGGCGGCATGGCCGGGCTGGGGGCGGCGCGCGTCCTCGAAGACGCGCGCGCCGCGGACCCGTCCGTAGACTGGCACCTCTACGAGGACGAGCGGCGCTTCGGCGGCAAGGTCCACACAGTGCGCCGCGAGGGCTTCGTCGTGGAGGGCGGCCCGGACTCGGCGATCATCGAGAAGCCCTGGCCCATCAAGCTCGCGCGCGAGCTCGGCATCGGCGACCAGTTCGCCGAGTCCAACGAAGATATCCGCAAGAGCTTCGTTTACACGCGCGGGCGCCTGCACGAGCTGCCCGAGGGGATCATCCTCATGGTGCCGACGCGCATGGTGCCCTTTGCCATGAGCAGCCTCATGAGCTGGCCCGGCAAGGCGCGCATGGGGATGGACCTGCTGCTGCCGCGTGGCGGCGCCGCCACCAGCGGCGCGGCCGACGAGAGCCTCGGCGACTTCGTGCGCCGGCGCCTCGGCCGCGAGGCGCTGGCGCGCATTGCCGAGCCCATCGTCGCCGGCATCCACGCCGGCGACCCCGAGCAGATGAGCGTGCGCGCCACCTTCCCGATGTTCCTCGACATGGAACAGCAGCATCGCAGCCTGATCGTGGCGATGCTCAAGCGCCGCAAGGCGCGGCAGAAGGCGGCTGCCGCGCGCGATGGCGCCGGCGGCACTGCGGCCGAGGGCACGACGGGCACGGCCGGCGCGTCGACGTCCGGCCCGCGCTCCTACTTCTACTCGTTCAAGGGCGGCCTGCAGGACCTCAGCGACGCCGTCGTCGCCTCTCTGCCGGCGGAGCGCCTGCACGGCGGCGCGGCCGTGAAGGCTATGGCGCCGTGCGGCGCCGGCTGCGGCACCTCCGGTGCCGGTTCCGGCGCGTACGCTCTACAGCTGGCCGACGGCACCCGCGTCGTCGCCGACGCCGTCGTCCTCGCGACGCCGGCCTGGGCGAGCGGCGAGCTGCTGCGCGCCACGGCGCCGCGCCCGGCCGCGGACCTCTCGTCCATCGAGTACGTCACCACGGCGACCGTCTCGGTGGCCTTCCGCCGCGACCAGGTGGAGCACGACCTGAAGGGCTTCGGCTTCGTCGTGCCGCGCGCCGAGGGGCGCCCGGTGATGGCCACGACCTGGAGCTCGAGCAAGTTCCAGGGACGCGCGCCCGACGGCCACGTGCTGCTGCGCAGCTTCCTCGGGCGCGCCGGCATCGAGGCGGCGGCGCAGCTCGACGACGAGGAGATGACCAAGGTCGTGCGCGCCGAGCTGCGTCAGATCATGGGCATCTCGGCCGAGCCGGAGCTCGTGCAGATCTTCCGCTGGCCCAAGGGCATGCCGCAGTACCGCGTGGGCCACGTCGCGCTGGTCGAGAAGATCGAGGCCGGCGTGGCCGGGGTGCCGGGCGTGGAGCTCGCCGGCGGCGCCTACCACGGCATCGGTATCGGCGACTGCCTGCGCGAGGGAGCGGCCGCGGCCGAGCGTGCTCTCGAGCACGTCCGCGGCCTCCCCGAGGACGCCGTGCCGCCGCAGCCCGGCGACGTCCCGGCCGCCGACGGCGTCGTGGACTGAAGGCCGGCGGCAGGATCCCGCCGCCGGCCGGCTCAGCACGCCGAGCTCACTTCGAGCCGGTGGCGTCCCCCGCGAAGATCGCGTTGGCCAGCAGCCGGAAGGTGCCGTCTGTGCCGGCGCGGAACGCCGGCATGGGCCCGAAGTACGCGACCCAGCCTGCGCCGCAGGCGCCGTGCACGATCACGGGCTGCCCGGCGGCGGCGGCCGGCGGCGGCGACGCCGCCCACCAGCCCGCCTGAAGGAACTGGTCCGCGTAGGTCGCGTCGACGCTCACGTCGGCGCCCAGGTCAGTGAACCACGCCGGCGGGAAGGCGAACGTGGAGCCGGAGGTGCCCAGCCCGGCCGTGATGAGGCTGCCGGGCCGGTAGTCGGTGACGGCCAGCGCGTTGGTGTACGAGGACGGGTCGTCGACGTCCCACTTGGGACCGCCGTTCACGGTCACGTCGAGCAGGCCAGGGATGTACGCGTAGGGCCCGTTGGCGATGTAGACGCCTCCAGCTGCGACCCATGCGCGGATGGCGGACTGCTGGGCCGTGCTGAGGCCGTCGACGTTGGCGTCGTCGAGTACCAGGACATCGTAGCGGGCGAGACGCCCGAAGTCGTGGATCACCGTGGCGTCGAATCCGAGACCGCTCAGGACGAAGCGCGTCGGCCCGTCGTAGTACACGGCCACTTTGGGCCGGCCGATCGCCTGCAGGGCGCCGCCGGTAGCGTCGGCGGACGCGAACGACACCGAGAAGCGACGCGCCGCCGTGACGAGCGCGGCGCGCTGTGACTCCTGCGCCGCATGGACCACGAAGGAGCCGAGCGGGAGCGCGCCTGTCGCCGTCACCCGCGAGACGCTGAGTCCCTGCGCGACGAGCGCGTTGGCCGCGCCCACGGCGCCGTTCGAGCTCTCCGGCAGGACGTAGTCGGGCCCCGCGCCGGCTACCGAGCCGGCGGGATCCGCCGCGCCCGTCGCCGGCGCCGCCGCGTAGCCGAACGGCGCGTTCGCCGCGGCCCGGTCGAAGCCCCAGTTCTCGGGCAGCTGCCAGGCCATGGAGTCGTAGACGTCGGTCGTCGCGGCGCTCATGTCCTGCCCGTGCCAGAGGAGGACGTTGGCCAGCCCCCGGAGCGGCTGACGCAGCGGGACGATGTAGGTGCCGGCGGGGTACGAGGCCGGCGTGCCGGCGCCCTGGGCCGGCAGGCGGAACGCCGCCGTCGCGCGCTCCACGCGGATGCCGTCGCGCAGCAGGAGCCGCACCGCCTTGCACGCCTCGTCCGGGCTCTTCTGCAGCGCCGGATCGACCGGGATCACGTAGGCGAACGGGAACGCGAGCGGCGCCGGGACGTCGGCCGAGGCAGGCTGGGAGGCGCCGCGCTCGGCGCGCAGGTAGCGCGCGAGCTGGTCGCGGAGCAGGCTCGCGCGGTGGACGGCCGCGTAGCTCGCCGCCTCCCACGCGGCGTAGTAGTGGGCGCTCACGCCCGCCGCCGAGCGCGTCGACGTCTCCACCGTCTGCGCGACGAGGCCGTAGAACATCGCCGTCTGCGGCGCGTAGAACGGTTCGTAGTCCTCGAACACGAAGTGGTAGCCGAGGACGGCCGAGATGTGGCGCTGGTCGGTGTAGGCGATCTCGGCGCGCACCGGCGTGCGCGCGCGGATGAGCTGCTTCTGTGCCTTCGCCAGCGGCAGCGCGTTGCGGATCGCGAGGTCCCAGTCGTAGCTGGGGTCGTGCGGCGCGGTGCTCGGGTCGAGGATCATCAGCGGGTCGTAGTAGCCGTGCAGGTCCTCGAACACGGCGGGGTGCCACTTCACGAGGAGTCCCACCAGCGCCCGGGTCTCCGGCTGTGACTGCGTGACGAAGTCGCGGTTGAGGTCGAAGCCGGCGGCGTTCTCGCGCCTGCCCGCCACGCGCCCGTCCGGGTTGGCGCAGGCGTTGATGAGGATCACGTCGTTGCGCAGGATGCGCTCGGTGGAGGCGTCGTGGGCGAAGGCGAGCTGGCGCAGCAGGCGCAGGCCGGCGTCGACGCCGGTGACCTCGTCGCCGTGGATGCTGCAGTCGATGAACACGGGCACGCGCAGGTCGCCGCCCTGCTTGAGCATGGCCAGGGCGGCGGCGGGATCCTGCAGTTCGAGACGGACGAAGCGCAGCCAGCGCGCCCTGGCGGCCGGAGTGGCCCACGGCCGCTGGACCGTGACCAGCCACAGCGGCCGCCCGCCGGCGGAGCGGCCGAACCGGCTCACGGAGACGCGGGCGCTCTGCCGGTCGATCTGCTTGAGGATGCGCCCGAGCCGCGCGTACGTGGTGAAGCCTGGGTACGGGCGCTGTGCCGCGGCCGCGGCGGAGGCGCCCGTGGCCGGCATGGCTTCGGCGCGCGAGGCCCGCGATGCACCTGCGGCGCCGCGGTCCGCGGAGCTTGCCGCGACGTTCGCCGTCGCAGCCGCGACGGCGCCCGCGAGCACGCCGAGGCAGAGCAGGGCGAGGACGAGCCTCCTCATGCGCCCGGCCTCATCAGTACTTGCCGAGCAGCTTCCAGATCCCGCGATGCGGCGAGTGCATGCTCAGGCCCTTCTTGTTGTACATCACGGCGCAGTGGCCGGTGATCACCTTGAGCCCGCGCTTCTCGGCCTCGGCGAGCGCCTCGGGCGTGTCGGTCATCTGGTGGATCCAGACGTCGGTGACGCCGGCGTCCGCGGCCTTGGCGACCCAGCCGGCGGTCTCCTCCTTGGGCACCTCGATCACGGCCGCCGAGACGGGGCCGGGCAGGGTGGCAAAGTCCGGGTAGGTCTTGTCGCCGTCGAGGTCGCCGCTGCCGGCGTCGATCGGGTAGACGGTCTTGCCCCGCTCCTTCAGCGCCCTGTAGGTGATCTTGGGAAACGCCTTCTTGCTGCCCTGGTGCCCCACGACGGCGTAGCTGGCGCGGTCCCAGAAGCGTTCGCAGTCCGATGCCATGGTCCCCTCCCCTTGGGGGTGTCTGTTCAGCTGGATTCGTTCTCACCGTAGCACTGTCCCGGCGCGACGACCGCCGGGTGGCGGCCGGCGGCACGCAGGGCGCTGCGGACTTCATAGCACAAGTGACACTCGTCGGCGTAGAGCTCGCGCGCGGGCGTGTGGCCGTACTCGCGCGCCAGCCCCCACGGGCCGCCGGCGTGGATCTCGTGGACGACCGGCCGCCGCGCAGGGTCGTAGGACTCGAGCACGGCGGCGAGGCCGCGGGCGTGAGGCGCGGGCGGCAGCTCCTCCCCCGCCGCCCGGTCGCGGCCCAGGAACACGTTGCCGGCGCTGATGCCCTGGCAGAGCTGCAACTCGCCGTCGCAGCCGACGTGGGCGCGGCCCGGGTCTGCGAAGTCCTCGAAGGGGCAGGTGACGAGCGTCTCGGGCGGCCGGGCCGCTCGCCCGGGGGCGAGCTCCACGGCCGCCCTGCCCTTGCACATGATCTCGCCGACGTCCTCGCCGAGGCAGAGCCCGGGCACGTCGAGGCAGGCGGCGGCGCCGACTTCGAGCACGCCCATCGGCAGGCCGAGGTCCTGCGCCGCCAGCACCGCGTTGCGCAGGTGCTCCTCGTCGGCGTCCTCGACGAAGTAGGCGTAGGAGGAGAGCGAGAGGTCGCTGACGCCGAGCTCGACGAACGGCTCGAGCCAGAGGCGGGCATCCTCGGGCGAGGTCGCCCAGAAGCAGTTGCTGACCATGCCCCACTCAAGCCCGCGCTCGCGGGCGTGCTTCGCCGCCGCGAGCACCACCGGGTAGGCCAGCGTCGGCTCGCCGCCCTCGAAGTAGACGGTGCCGACGCCGCACTCTGCGGCCTGATCGATGACGCTCGTGAGCTGCGCCAGCGTCATCGCGCCCTCGGCGTCCGGCGACCCCCAGACGAAGCAATGGTCGCAGGCGTAGGTGCAGCGGTAGGTGACGAGGAAGTGGATGCCGTCGAGTCGGATGGCCATGGCGGGAGTGTACGCCCCCGAGGAGCGCCGCGCCTGCGTGTCGCCGGTGGGGGTGGTGCCCGGAGGCGGCTGGTGAGAGGTCCCGCCTAGAGACGCTTGCGGAACGCGAGCACGTCCTGCTTCACCCAGTCGCCGGTCGCGTTCCTGGCGCCCGTGTAGTCCTTGAAGTAAGGCGAGCTGTTGGCCATCGCGTGGCCGACGACGTTGCCGGTGGTGATGTGGAAGCGGCCCTGGAGGTAGCTCACCAGGCTGAGCACCGCGTCTATCTGCCTGGTCCGCCCGAGGATCTGCTGGTCGGCCCAGTGACCGCTCATGCCGGAGGGCACCTCCTGCACGATCTCGATCCCGATAGCCGTCCAGTTCATGCCGATGGCGTGGCGCGCGCGCAAGTTCAGCGGCACGCATTGGATGATGGTGCCGTCCTTGTCCACGATGAAGTGCGCCGAGGTGCCGGGGTACTCCCAGTGGCCGGCCGTCGACATGTACTTGGAGTCGTTGTTGAAGGTGTTCCAGGCGCTCATCCAGTTCGAGCCGGCGGTGAAGTGCAGCACGACGACGTGAGGATCGGTGAGCACGTAGGTGTCCTGGTGGTAGTGCCACTTGTTGTAGGCGGCGGTCTCGGCTTTGCGCCTGGCGCCGAAGGCGATGTACTTCTGCGTGATCGGCGGCCGCGGCGCGACGGAGCGGGCCGCCGCAGCGCTTGTGGACGACGCGGCGCGAGCCGGCGGCGAAGCCGCGGCTCTCGCGCCGGGCGCACGGGCGAGCGCGAAGGCCGCGATCAGGCTCGCGCAGAGCGCGAGCGCCAGCGCGGCTGTGATCGTGATGCGGGTCCGTCTCGACATGCGGAGCAGTATACGCCGGGGTGGCCGGAAGAGCCCCCTCAGCGCCGGCAGGGGTCGTTCAGTCGAGGTTCTCGATCTGGACGGGCTCGATCCGGTCGGCCGGCGTGAAGCCGAACACGCGCCCGTAGAAGTACAGCTCCGCCTCCTGCGCGCGCACGATGTTCTCTGCCTTGCGGAAGCCGTGCTGCTCGCCCGCGAAGGTGAGGTAGGCGTACGGCAGGCCCTTGTCGGCCAGCGCCGCGACGATGATCTCCGCCTGCGCCGGCGGCACGATCTCGTCCTCCAGCCCCTGCAGAACGATGACAGGGCAAGAGATGTCCGCGACGTGGTTGATGGGGGAGCGCTCCTTGTACACGTCGGCGCGTTCGGGGTACGGGCCGACGAGGCCGTCCAGGTAGCGCGACTCGAACTTGTGCGTGCCGCCGGTGGCGAACGACTCGAGGTCGGCGAGGCCGAAGTAGGACGCGCCGGCGGCGAAGAAGCGATGGCGCGTGAGCGCGTTGAGCGTCGTGTAGCCACCGGCGCTCCCGCCCTGGATGGCGAGGCGCGCCGGATCGACGTCGCCGCGCTCTGCGAGGTACCGGGCGGCGTTGATGCAGTCGACGGTGTCGACGACGCCCCAGTTGCCGCGCAGCCTCTCGCGATAGGCGCGCCCGTAGCCGGTGGAGCCGCCGTAGTTGACGTCGACCACGGCGATGCCGCGCGACGTCCAGAACTGGATCTCCAGATCAAGGAGCGTCTCGTGCGCCGCCGTCGGGCCGCCGTGGCTCATCACCAGCAGCGGCGGCTTCTCGTCCTCCGGCCCGGCGAAATCGGCGTTGGCCGGCGGGTAGTACAGGGCGTGCGCGGTGAGCGCTCCGTCCGCCGCGCCTCCGACCGTCCCGGCGCCGCCCAGCCTCTCAGCGCCGGCGAGCTCCTCGGCCAGCGGGCCGGACACGCTCCCGGGCGCGTAGCGCGTCGGGAACTCGATGGGCTCCACCGCCGAGATGTACGCCGGGTCCACGTCCACGGACTTGCTGCGGCGCACCTCGGTCAGCGCTCCGGTGAGCGGGTCGAGAAGCAGCACGGCGGCGGCCGTGGCGGACCCGCCGGCGATGACCGCCACCTCGTCGCCGAGGACGGCGAGCGACGAGAACGTCGTCAGCGGGCAGTCGATCGGCCGGAAGGCGCCCGTTTCGCGGGCGGCCGCCGGCACGCCGGCGTCGACAGCGGACCTCGCGCTGCCGTCGCCGGTGAGCCCGCTGCCGTCGCCGATGAGGCCGATGCCGTCGATCCCGTCGCCGCTGAAGTACGCGACGATGCGGCCATCCGGCAGGAAGCCGTAGTTCTGCATGCCGAAGACCCAGGCCGGCTTGGCGAACTCGACGGGCAGCAGGGCGAGCGCCGTAGCCGCCTCTTCGTCGTGCCGGTACAAGCTCCACCAGCCGGAGCGGTCGCTGACGAAGTAGAGGCGACCGTCGGGGCTCCAGTCCGGCTGCAGGACGCTCTCGGTGGGGCCGCCGGCCACGCGCCGCTCCGCGGCGAGCTCTCCGGCGGCGGTCACGTCCGCGACCCACAGCTCCGTGCCGTCCCATGGCATCCGCGGATGGTCCCAGCTCAACCAGGCCAGCCGACGCCCGTCGGGGCTGAGTCGCGGCGCGCCGAAGAAGTCGTGGCCGCCGGCGATCACCCGCGGCGCGGCCGAGCCGTCGGTGGGGAGGGCGACGAGCTCGTTCGTCACTGCGTCGCCTTCGTGCCGCTCACGCACGCAGATCAGCAGATGGCCGTCGGGCGTGACGCGCCCGTCCGCGTACCGCAGGGCGCGTGACGTCTCCGGCTCCGGAGTGACAGGCCGCGGCTCGCTCGCGGAGCCGTCCGCGGCCACGTCCTGGCGGTAGAGCCGCTGGTCGGCGAGCTCGCTCCAGATCACCATCGCCTCGCCGGCGTCACCGCCGCCGCCGCTGTCCTCGGAGTCGCCGCCGGCGCGCACGGTGTACATGCCGCCGCCGTACTCCTGCACGAGCGTGCGCGCGTTGTGGCCCTTTGGCGTCACGTCGGCGATCGCGCCATCGGGGCCGCGCCGCACGACGACGTAGCGTCCGTCCTCGAGTGGCCGCATCTCGACCCAGAAGAGCGAATCCGCCGCGGCGCGAACCAGCCCAAGGCCTCTGCCCGACTCCGCGATGAGCCGCGCCGTGATGGGGGAGCGCCACGATCCGTACGGAGCGATCCGCGCTTCTCGCGCGGGCGGCAGCGCCTCGTCGGTGGTTGTCGGCCGGTCGTCGGTCATCGATCAGCGAGTATACCTGCGGTCCGGGCGCGACATCCGGTCTCTGGAGGGCGCCGCCGGCGGCGGGTCACGTCAGGGTCGCTCCAGGCGGAAGACGTGGTGCCGCGACGCCGCGCGCGTGCAGTCGAACGGCAGCGTCGCGCGCGAGAGGTCCTTGATCGCGAGCCCACCCAGCCCGCCGGCGTCGAGCTTGAAGCCGCGGCGGTTGGTGGCGAAGAGGATGATCCCGCCCGGCGCCAGGAAGCGGCGCGCAGTCATGCGGATGAGGTCGGCATGGTCCCGCTGCACGTCGAAGGTCGCACGACCCATCCGCTTCGAATTGGAGAACGTCGGCGGGTCGAGCCAGACCAGGTCGTACGCGCCCTTCGCCGCCGCCAGCCACTGCAGGCAGTCGGCGCGGATGAGGCGGTTCGCCGCGCCGCCGCCCACCGGCGCGCCATCCTCCGTCGCCCTGCTCTCGGTCACGGCATCCTCGTCCTCCGCCGTGAACCCGTTGGCCTCGAGGTTCCGGCGCGCCCAGTCCAGGTAGGTCCCCGAGAGGTCGACCGTGGCCGACGAGGGCGAGCCGCCGGTGAGCGCGTTGACGGTCATCGTCCCCGTGTACGCGAACAGGTTGAGGAAGCGGCGCCCTCCGGCCAAGGTGCGCACCAGCCGGCGGGTCAGGCGCTGGTCGACGAAGAAGCCGGTGTCGAGGTAGTCGTGCAGGTTCACGAGGTAGGGGAGGTCGTCCTCCTCGATGCGCAGGAACTCGCCGCGCGTAGCGCGGCGCTCGTACTGCGCCGTCCCGCGCTGGCGGCGGCGCTCCTTGAGCACCACGTGCTCGGGCGGCAGATCGAGCACCGAGCAGATCACGCCGAGCGCGTCCTCGAGCCGCCGCCGCACCTTGGCGAGGTCGATCTCGGCCGGCGGCGCGTATTCCTGCACGTGCACCCAGTCGCCGTACACGTCGACGACCATGTTGAAGTCCGGCAGGTCGGCGTCGTAGAGGCGGTAGCAGGTGATGCCCTCGCGGCGCAGCTGCTTGCCGAGCCGCCGCTGGTTCTTGACGAGACGATTGGCGAACTGCTCCGCGCCGGCGCCGAGCATGCCGGAGTGCGCCGGCGAGCCTTCGCGCGGGCCCGCGGGCTGGGGCCGGGACGCTGCCGACGCAGCCGGAATCTGCGGCGCGGTCGCCCGGGCTGCCGCGTCCGCTTGGGCCTCGGCGTCCGCCCAGGCTGCCGTGCCCGCTTGGGCTTCTGCGCCGACCGCGGCTGCCGCGCCGGCCTCTGGTGCTCCGGCAGGAGCGACTCCGCCTTCGGCCGGTCTTCCGGCCGCCATCTCAGCCGCGCGCTTGCGCGGCGACGTGCGCACCGCCGCGCGGGCGTCGCGCGCCGCGGCCGACGCGGCCGCCCGGGCGGCCGCGGCGCGCGCCTCCGGGCTGTCGTCGTCGACGTCGAAGAAGGCCAGGGTGCACTCGAGCGGGCCGTTGTAGATCGCCGCGTCGCGCCTGAGCGGCAGGCCGACAGTCTCCGCCTGTTGAGGGCTGCCGGTGAGGACGGCGGCGCGCCAGCCGGAGAAGCCGGCGCGCAGCTTGTCGCCGAGCAGCCTGGTGAGCGCCTCGGCGTCCTCGCGCCGGCCGAGGCGCTCGCCGTACGGCGCGTTAGCGGCCAGCAGTCCGTGCGCCGCCGGGGCGCGCAGCCCGGCGAGCTCGCCGGGCGCGATGTCGACGACGGCGGAGAGCCCGGCGCGCTTGACGCACGCCTGCGCCACGGGGACGGCGCGCGGGTCGTGATCGCGGCCCATGATCGCGAGGCCGGGCGCCGCCGCCTTGAGGCGGCTCAGCCCGGCGGCCTTGCGCTGGCGCGCCTCCGCCAGGATCTCGTGCCACTTCGCGTCGTCGCGCCCGAGCCAGCGCTGGAAGCCGAAGCCGCCCGGCATCTCGGCACGCAACAGGCCGGGCGCGATGTCGGCGGCGATCATGGCCGCCTCGATCGGTAGCGTGCCCGACCCGCACAGCGGGTCGATGAAGCTGCCCCCGGCGGCGGCCTCCTTGGGCCACGCCGCGAACAGCAGCATCGCCGCGGCGAGGTTCTCCTTGAGCGGCGCCTCGACCTGCACCCGATCGGTGCGGTATCCGCGCCGGTGCAGGCTGTCGCCGCTCAGATCGAGCGAGATCGTGACGCGCCCGCGCGCCAGATGCGCGTTGACACGTACGTCGGGCGCGCGGGCGTCCACCGACGGCCGCTTGTCGCCGTGCCGCGCGCGGAACTGGTCCACGATGGCGTCCTTCACGCGCACCGCGCCGAAGCGCGTGTCGCGGATCGTGTCGCTGGTGCCGGTGAAGTCCACCGCCAGCGTCCCGTCGACGCGCAGGTGGTTGTCCCAGTACACACGCTGCACGGTCGCGTAGAGCTCGTCGGTGTCGCCCGCGGGCCCGCTCGTCAGGGGCAGAAGCACTCGTGTGGCGAGGCGCGACCACAGGCAGATGCGGTAGGCGGTCTCCTGGCTGCACGACAGCGACACGCCGGCGCGCGCCTGCTTGACGTGCTTGGTGTCCAGGCCATGAAGCTCGCCCGCGAGCAGGGATTCAAGGCCGCGCGGGACGGTGACGAAGAAAGGAAGGTCCATCACTCAAGGCTACCACGCGTCCGACGCCGGCCCGGCTTCGCACTGTGTGCCCGAGAGGTGCCGCGCCGGTTCCGCCGTACAATAGGGGGCAGAAGCGACAGGGGGGCCCCGATGCACAGACTTGCCGTCGTCATCAGCGTGGTCCTGTTCGCGCTCGTCCTCACGGCCGCCGCCGCCGCCGCGACTGGTCAGAGCGGCGCCCCTTCGTCCTCGCTCGCGTCGGCCTCCACGGCTGCTCCGGCGTCCACACTCGCGCCGCCCCTCCTGCCTGTGCCGCAGGTCACCTCGACCAGCACCGACGTCACGGCGCCGGTCACCGTCGCCACCGGCGCCGACCACAAGTGGCACCGCACGGCGGTCACGGTGCACCTGTCGGCGACCGACGCCGAGTCCCGCGTCGCCGCGACGTACTACAGTGTCGACGCCGGCGCCTGGACGCAGGGCGACAAGATCGTCATCTTGGCTCCGAAGAACCATGGCAACGACGGCGCCCACACGATCGCCTTCTACTCCGTCAACGACGCCGGCATCCAGGAGACGCCGCAGTCGGTGACGGTCAAGATCGACACGACGCCGCCCGGATTCACGTGGCGCGGCGTCTCACCCTCGATCGTCACGAGCGTGCAGTCCGTGAACTTCCAGTTCACCGTGCGGGAGTCCACCGGCGCCGTGCGCGTCACCGGCGTCACGACCGACCAGTACGGCTACAGGGCGTCGGCGCTCGCCGAGGTCTCGCGCGACCCGGGCGCCCGGCAGGTCACGATGGTGCCCCGGCACGCCAACCACCAGGCGTTCACGCCCGGCCTCTACCGGCTCACGCTGACGATCACGGATTCTGCCGGTAACGTCACGGTGACGAGCCCGAAGAGCCTTCGCGACTATCAGCCGGGGAGCGCCAAGGTGTACTACCACCTGCCGGCCGCCGGCAGGCGCGTGGCGCTCACCTTCGACGACGGCGGCTACAACGCGGCCTGGGCGAGCATCCTGAGCACGCTCAAGCGGTACGGCGCGCACGCGACCTTCTTCCCGCTCGGGCCGCTGGTGAATGGCCCCCTCGCGCGGCAGACGGTCGCCTACGGCGACGCTTTGGGGTCGCACGGCTGGACGCACACCGAGATGACGCGCCAGAGCTACGCCCAGGTGCTGCACGAGTGGGTGAGCAGCGAGGCTCCGTGGTGGAACGCGGCCGGCGTCTCGCCGGCGCCGTACTGCCGGCCGCCCTACGGCAGCCACAACGGGACGACGGCCGCGGCAGCCGGCGCCGCCGGCTTCACGCGCGTCATCCTCTGGGACGTCGACCCGCGCGATTGGAGCACTCCCGGGGTGAGCGTCATCGTGGAGCGCGTGCTCTCGCACCTGCACTCCGGCGCGATCGTCTGCATGCACATCCGCCCGCAGACCGCTCAGGCGCTGCCCGCCATCCTGAGCGGCATGCACGCCCGCGGCTACAAGTGCGTGTCGATCCCGGAGCTGTTCCGGGCCGCCGGCTACCGCTGAACGGCGAGCGGCATGGTCATCCACGACGGGTGGTCAGTGCACCGCACATAAGCAGACGCGGCCGACCTGCCGGCGTGCGGCGGGCCCCCGAGCGTTCAGCTCGATGCGCTTGTCAGTCTGCGTCCCCCACTTCCTCGAGCAACGCGTGGCACTCATCCCGGAGCACGGGCGCGTCGTCCAGAGCGATGAGCCAGACGACGCGGTCGTCGACGTGCGGGTATTCGTGCGTGAGCTGGTTGCGGAAGTCCACGATGCGGCGACCGTTGGTGATTCGCGAGAAGAGCGTTGGGTCGACGTGCAAGAGCGCGGCGGCCGCTTCACCGATGGTGATGAACTCGCGCTCGACGGCCGACCTCAGGATGCGACTGGCGCGGTACTCGTCGAACTCCACGCCCGCGAGTGCGGACTCGATGGCCTCGCAGGCGTCGATGACGTCCCGCAAGTAGGCGCGCTCGTCACGCTGCATAGAGGAGCTGCTTCTCGCGCTCGATGGCACGTGCGATGTAGGGGTTCTTGACGGCATCGGCCATGACCAGGTCGACTTGGCCGAGAAGTGCGCGCAGCTCGTCCAGCAAGCCGAAGTACGCTTCCACGAGCGCGTAGCCCTCATGGGGCTGGAACTCGACCAGCAGGTCAATGTCGCTCTCCCCAGGACGGTAGTCGTCGCGCAGCACAGAGCCGAAGACGTCGAGACGAGCGACTCCATGGCGCACGCACGACTCAGCGATGGCCAGATGCTTGTCCTGCAAAACGTCGACCACGACGGCACCTCCGCCGACATGCTACCCGGCTGCGCTGCGCCTGGCTACAGCGGGGAGACGCGGATGGTCTCCTGATATCAGGCCAGTGTGGTGCGCGTGGGCGAGTCAGGTTGACGGGCTTGTCGGGCGCCCGCTCACTGGTCCTGAACCGCCAGCGACCCGATCCGGCCGCGGCCGAAGAGGTCGAGGCGGTAGTAGCCTGGCTTGATGGGCTCGGCGGTGAGCCCGTAGGCGGTCTGCTTCCCGGACGCGTGAGGGCTGCCCTGCAGCGGGACCGCCACGTGCGGTGCCTGGCTGCCGTCGGCGGCCGCGACACGGAGGAGCGTGATCGAGCCCAGTGGCCGCTCGGCGAGGATGAAGATCCTGAGCGGGTGCGAGGTGGTCGCGTGAATCATGACCCGTGCCGGCCGCCCCTTGAGCAGTGCGAAGTCGCCGATGTCGAGGAGCCGCGGCTGCGTTGTGTAGGAGAAGCCCGGCTGCGCCACGGCCTTTCTCTCGCCGCACGCCGACGCGATGAGCGGCAGAACGCCGACGGCGACCGCGACCAACACGGTGACGAGACCCTTGCGCACCATTTCCCTCACACCTCCGCGTACGCCCAACTCGGCGCGCCTGACCCGCGAGCGCGATGGTCGCCCGTACGGTCGCGGGCGCTTGTACGAGTCAGGTTGCTGGACTTGTTGGGCGGCGCGATCACCGCGCCGCAAGGAACTCGTCGACGGTCAGATGGATGTCTGCGGCGATCTTGCGCAGCAGCGTTGGGGAGATATCGCGACCGGCGTGGAAGGGCACCGTGGTGGAGCGTCCGTCCGAGTGACGGAACTGCTTGTGCGAGCCGCGCTGGCGGACCTCTGCGAAGCCCAGGATTTCGAGCAGTGCGACGACCTGCCGCGGCTTGAGGACCGGCAGGCTGCCCACCGACAGTCAGGCGACCTGGATGGTGCGCACATCGACGAACTCGGCTTCCAGTGCCGGCTCGCCGTCCTCGAGCAGCATCTCGATGACCTCGCGCAGGTTGTCCTGGAGCTCGTCGATGTCGGCACCCTGGCTGTGAGCGCCGGGCCAGCCCGGCACGTAACCTACCAGGAGCTTGGTCTCGGGGTCCCGCTCGACGACGAAGTTGTAGGAACGCATGGCGGCGCCTCCTTGCGGCACTTCTACGATAGCCAGCCTCAGGCGAGGATGCCAGAGCTATCGGCCAACGTCCACCTGACGCACCGCGCACGACCTGCGAGTGCGACGATTGCAGAAGACCACGTGGGCGCAGTGGCGAGTCAGGTCGATGCGCTCTCGGGTCGCGCCTGCCGGTCGGCCTTTCATCAGGGGACTCGCCGGGTCCCCGCAACACCGACGCCGGCCTCCCACGGCAGAATCTGGAGCAGCGGCCAGACCGTACTCCAGCGTTCGACCTTGGCCGCATAGATGTCGGGTGTGATCTGCACGCGATTGGGCCGTACGACCAAGTTGAGCAAGTCGTCGGTGCCGAACGGCGCCTCGACGAGAAGCGACCCGTCGACCCGTCGGACTCCGATGGCCGCGGCGGTGGTTGGCCAGGTCGCAAGAGCGTCCTCGCACGAGGAGTAGGCGCGGATCTCGTAGCCGAAGCGAGAGGCGTACCAGAGATGCACCCGTGCCTGGTTCTTGACGTCGGGACGGATCGGCAAGTCGGCGAGCAGGTCTCGCACGCAGGCCACGACCTCGCTCTCGGCGCACGCGGAGATGTCCGTGTCGAAGTAGGCGATGTCGAAATCGTCTATGTCCGCAGAGGCCGGCCTCGAGTGCGCCACGTTCCAGACGGTCTGCGAGATGCACCCGCCTCCGAGATACCAGTTCGGCAGGTCCAGAACGGCAAGGCGCTCGAGGCACTCGCCCACGAGCTCGTTGCAGCCGAGATCACGCGCCAAGCGCTCGGAGGCGATCTGCGCAGGTCGAGCATGGGGTTCCATCGTGCACCGCCTCACGTGTGGGCGCGTCGCGATCTACCGGTAGAGCGCCGAACGTTGACGTTAGACCAGCGCGCCTGGCTCCGACCCCCAGCTTACCTCGGCAATCACCTGGAGGAATGCGTCGCCGTAGCGCTGCAGCTTGGACTGGCCGACGCCGCTCACCTCGAGCAGTGCCTCCTCGGTGGCCGGCTTGCGCGCCGCCATCTCGGCCAGCGTGGCGTCACTGAACACCACGTAGGCCGGCACGCGCTGCTCGTCGGCGAGCCGCTTGCGTAGCGCACGGAGCCGCTCGAACAGGGGCTCGTCGACCTCGAGGCCGGCGAGGGCGGCGGCGCGGGCGCTGCGGTCCGCCGCCTTGCGCTGTTTCTTGGTCGGCACGCGCGTGCGCGGCACGGCCAGCACCAGCGTCTGCTCGCCGCGCAGCAGCGGCCGCGCCGCGTCCGTGAGCCGCAGCACCGAGAAGCGCGCGATGTCCTGCGTGAGGAAGCCGCGGTGGATGAGCTGGCGGAACAGGCTCTGCCAGTGGTCGCGGCTGACCGCCGCGCCGATGCCGAACGTGCTGAGCCTGTCGTGCCCGCGGCCGAGGATCTTCTCGTTCTCGACGCCGCGCAGGACGTCGATGACGTAGGCGATGCCGAAGCTCTGGTTGAGGCGGTAGGCGCAACTCAGCGCCATCTGGGCGTGCTCGGTGGCGTCGTAGGTCTCGGGCGGCTCGAGGCAGATGTCGCAGTTGCCGCACGGCGCCGGGTACGGCTCGCCGAAGTAGCCCAGAAGGGCCTCGCGCCGGCAGGTGAGCCCCTCGGCGTAGCCGACCATGCTGTTGAGCTTGTGCAGCTCGATGCGGACCTGCTCCGGGTCGCGCCGGTACTCCGGGTCCTGGGCGCCGTAGCGACCGACGCCCTCCACCAGGGAGCGCACGACGGCGGCATCGCCGAGGCCGAAGAGCAGCAGCGCCTCGGCGGGGAGGCCGTCGCGCCCGGAGCGGCCGGTCTCCTGGTAGTAGCTCTCCACCGACTTCGGCAGGTCGTAGTGGACGACGAAGCGCACGTTGCTCTTGTCGATGCCCATGCCGAAGGCGACGGTGGCGGCGACGACCTGGATGTCGTCGCGCGCGAAGGCATCCTGGACGCGCTTGCGCTCCTCCGGTGCGAGGCCGGCGTGGTAGGCGGCAGCCGGGACGCCGGCCGCGACGAGCTTGCCGGCGACCTCCTCCGTACGCTTGCGGCTGAGGCAGTAGACGATGCCGGCGTCGCCCGGGCGTCCGGCGAGAAACGCTTTGAGCTGATGGATGGGCTCGCGCTTGTCCACCACGGTGTAGCGGATGTTCGGCCGGTCGAACCCGGTGACGAAGATCGGCGAGCCGGCGAGGCCGAGCCGCTCGCGCACGTCCTCGCGCGTCTGCGGGTCGGCGGTGGCGGTGCAGGCCATGAGCGGGACGCCGGGGAACAGCCCGCGCAGCTGGCCCAGCTGCACGTACTCGGGGCGGAAGTCGTGGCCCCACTGGCTGACGCAGTGCGCCTCGTCGATGGCGAACAGGGCGATGCCGCCGGATGCGCTGCCGCTCGAGCCGCCGGAAGCGCCGCCACTCGAGCCGCCGCTGCCCGCGCCGCCGTCCGCGGCGATCTCCTGCAGGCGGGCGAGGAACGAATCCGTCATGAGGGTCTCCGGTGCGACGTACAGCAGGTCGAGCGCGCCCCGGTGCAGGTCGCGCAGGATGCCGCGTGACTCGGCCGCGTCGAGCGACGAGTTGTAGGCGGCGGCGCTCACGCCGGCGGACCTGAGCGCGTCGACCTGGTCCTTCATCAGCGAGATGAGCGGCGACACGATGATGCCGGTGCCGGGACGCACGATCGACGGGATCTGGTAGCAGAGCGACTTGCCGCCGCCGGTGGGCATGAGCACGAAGGCGTCGCCGCCGGCGATCAGGTGGTCGACGACCTCCTCCTGATCGGGGCGGTACTCGTGGAACCCGAAGACGTCGCGCAGGACCGCGCGCGCGGCAGTGGGAGCGCCGGCATCCGCGCGCGAGGAAGGCGCCGGAACGGCGCCGGCAGGCGCAGAGGCGTCGTGTGAGCCAGGGAGGGAAGACACCTTGCGAGTGTAGCAAGGTTGACGGACGGCCGGGCCGGCGGCCTCACCCCGCCCGGCCGCCGGCTCCATCCGGCTCCGCCCGGGTCCGCACGGCGTAGGATGCCGGCAGCGACAGGAGGTCCACCATGAAGTACAGCACCGCGAGCCTTGGGCGCGCACTGGTCATCCGTCTCGAGGACGGCGACGTCGTCCACGAGTGCATCGAAGAGGCGGCGCGCGCCGAAGGCATCGCCCGCGCCGCCGTGCTCTTACTCGGAGGCGCCGACGGCGGCAGCCGCGTCGTCGTCGGTCCGGAAGACGGGCGCGCCGCCGAGATCGTGCCTATGGAGCGAGTCCTGCACGACGTGCACGAGATGGTCGGCGCCGGCACGCTGTTCCCCGACGGCGCGGGCCGGCCGGTGTTGCACCTGCACGCTTCGTTCGGCCGCGACACCGCCGTGACCACCGGGTGCATCCGCAACGGCGTGCGCACCTGGGTGGTCGGCGAGGCGGTCGTCATCGAGCTCGTCGGCTCGACGGCGACGCGGCGCGAGGACCAGTCGACGGGCTTCGAATTGCTCGACATCTGAGACGGCGCTTCGGCGCCCCCGAGCCTCGTCGAAATAGGACGAGGGTGGGGCTCGTGAGAGCCCCACCCTCGCCTGCAACCCCTCAGAGTCGGTGTCCGGCGCCTGCATCCGCTTGTGGCGGATCCACGGGTCCGTCGCCGCGTCCGAGGAAGACTTCGCATCGGGAGCGCATCCCGATTCGCGGCATTTTACACGTTTCGTTGCCAAAGGCAATCGTATTTGTGTTGATTCACGGGACGACTTGTCCTTGTCAAGGTCTGGCCGCCCGGCCTGGCCCGCGCGGCGGTCCGGTGAACCGGGGCGAGACACGCTTCGCATCGTGCTACCATGCCGCCATGCACGCGCTCCGCATGCCTCACGCTCCGGCTACGCAACGCCGCCTGTGGCTCGCCGTCACCTGCCTTGTGCTCCTGCTCGGGACCTGCGGCGCGCTGGCTGCCACGCGAGCGTCGTCTGCCGCCGCGGCCGCGTCGACGACGGCGTCCCCACGGACCTTCGTCAAGCACCCGCAGGCGGTGCCCATCCTCGTGTATCACCACGTGCAGTCGTATGAGGCGGGCTACTACCTCATGTACGTGGGCACATCGCAGTTCGCGAGCCAGCTCGCGTACCTGCACCGCAACGGCTATCACCCGGTCACGCTCGGACAGGTGTGGGACGCCTGGACCGGTCGCGCCAAGCTGCCTCGCCGGCCGGTCGTTCTCAGCTTCGACGACGGCTACCTCGACCAGTACACCAACGCCGCGCATCTGCTGCACCGCTATCACTACCCCGCGGTGCTCAACCTCGTCGTCCATAGCGGCACGGCGCTCTCGGGGGCGATGGTCCGGCGGATGATCGCCTGGGGCTGGGAGGTGGACTCGCACACGCTCACGCATCCGCTGCTGACGCACCTGTCGTCGTCGCAACTGCGCTACCAGCTCGTCGAGTCGAAGCGCATCATCAAACATCGCTTCCACGTGCCGGTCGACTTCCTGTGCTACCCGGGCGGCATCTACGACAGCCGCGTGATGCGCGCCGTGCGCGCGGCCGGGTACCTGGGCGCGACGTCGATCCGCTATGGGCGCGCCACGCCGCACGGACGCTTCGCGATGCCGCGCATCGCGGTCTACTGGGGCGAATCGCTGGGCACGTTCGGCAGTCGCATGAGGACGGCGCCGCGGATGACCTCGGCGCCGGGGCGCTAGACGGGCGACTCTCCCGTTTGACGGCCCGCTGTCGAGCGCCCAGTATGGGGTCTCGGCACGTCTCACCCGCCTGATCCGGAGGTACACGAATGTTCGAAGGCCTCTTGAGCCCCATGCACATCCTCGTCATCCTCGTCATCGTGGCGATCTTCTTCGGTGCCAAACGGCTGCCGGAGTTGGGCAAGGGGCTGGGCAGCGGCATCCGTGAGTTCAAGTCCGGCCTGAGTGAGATCCACTCCGACGTGACGGAAGAGGAGCCGGCCCCGACGGCAACGCCAGCGCCAGAGGGGCCGAAGCTGCTCACCGCTCAGGCGACGCCGGTCGCCGCCGATGCCGGCCCGGCAGCCACCGACGCCCCCTTTTCTTCCGCTGCGACGCAGGAGACTCTCTAGCGCATCGCGCCTCGCTGCGCGAGGCTGAAGGCACAGACGCAAGCGGGCGGGGCGGCCACTTCGGCCGCCCCGCCCGCTTGCGTCTGTGCATCCGGCCGCAGTCCGGTCGTGCGGCCGGACTGCGGAGATCGCCTCGCTCAGATCCCCAGGCCGGCCCTCTTCTGATCGATGGAGCGGTGCTCCTGCGGCGCCCCGCTCAATTGGTCTGAGCGCTCAGCGTTCAAATGCCCAAGGCTGCGCGCTTATCGCCAATCCAGGCCAGCATCGCCGCGACGGCTTCCTTTGGGTCGGTCTCGACCGCCAGCTTGCCGCCGGTGACGCCGGGCAGGTCCTCTGTCACGAGCTTGACCAGGTTCGGCGCGCCGGTGACGAACGGCACCGGGTTCACGTGCGTGTACAGGCCGAAGGCCAGCGCCGCCATGGCGTCGATCGTGGCCTTCTGCTCCATGTACTCGGGAGCGGTCGCCACGACCGGCAGGTCGCAGGTGTCCACGCCGAGGGCGTCGGCGATGGCGCCGACCAGCAGCAGGATGCGGCCGGTGTCGGTGCAGGTGCCGAAGCTGAGCACCGGCGGGATGCCGAGCAGCTCGCAGACGGCGGTTAGGCCGGGGCCGGCGTACTTCTTCGCCTCGGCCGTCTCCAGACCGGCGACCTGGAGGCCGGCGTTGCCGCAGCCCATGGCGAGCACGAGCACGTCGTTCTTGATGAGCTCCTTGGCGATGGCGACGGTGTGGCTGTCCTGGCCGGAGTCGCGCAGGGTCGTGCAGCTCACGAGGCCACAGACGCCCTTGAGCGTGCCGTTCTTGATGACGTCGAGCAGCGGTTCGAGACTGCCGCCGAGGGCGCCGAGGATGCTCTCGGTGCTGAATCCGGCGACGGCGTCGCCGGTGCGCAGCTCCGGCGTGACTTGGCCGAGGGCCCGGCGCTTGGGGTAGTTGGCGACGGCGAGGTCGATGAGCTGCTTCGCCTGCTCGCCGGCCTTGGCTGCGTCGAACACGATCGGCGCCTCGGCGCCGTCGATGCCGACGAGGTCGCTGACCGGGACGAGCAGCGTGCCGTGGGCGGCGCAGGTCGCGCCGAGGGTCGGCACGGTGCAGTTCATGTCGGCGGCGAAGACGTCCACGCCGCCGGTGGCGACTGCCAGCTCCTCGGTCAGCCAGTTGCCGGTGAGACCGACGAAGACGTCGTCGACCTCGAAGCGCTGTACGAGCTCCTGGCCGGTCTCGATGGAGCCGACGATGCGCACGCCTTTGGCGCCGGCGGCCTTGGCCTTCTCCTGGGCCGCCGGCTCGTGCGCCGCCGCGATCAGGGCGGCGCCGACCATCGGCTCGTGGCCGTTGACGACGATGTTGACGTAGTCCGGGTGGATGATGCCGAGGTCGACCTTGATCGGGTGCGGCGTCGGCGTGCCCCAGAGCGCGTCCTGCGCGAGCTCCAGCGGGATCTGGGCGCCGTAGGCGGTGGCGATGCCGAGGCGCAGGCCCTTGAGGGCGAGGCTCACGTAGTTGCCGTCGACGTTGGTGAGGCAGCTGGAGGTGGCGAACATGTTCTCGTGCAGCACGCCGCCCGGCATGATGCCGAGCTCCTTCCACTTCGCAACGCGCTTGGCGGGAGCCATCTTCTCGACGAACGGCGATGGGCTCTGGTGGTCGCGGTTGAACTCGGCGTGGATCGCGTCGGCGACGCGCCTGGGCAGCGTGTCGCGCGGCTCGACGGCCTCGCCGACGACCCCGGCGAGCAGCTCGAGCTTGCTCCAGTCCTTGATCTCGTAGGTCCCGCCGGGCCTGGCCTGCGCCAGCGTCTTCATGACCTCGCTGGCGTGGTAGGTGTATGTGGCCGTGCCCATCGTGTTCTGGAGCAGGAAGTTGCGCATCGCCATGCCGTCGGCGTCGATGCCGCAGACGCCGCGCGGCGCCTTCTCTGTGATACGGCACGGGCCTTGCGAGCACAGCGAGCAGCGGATGCCCTGTTCACAGAACTTGCAGCGCTTGGTGCCCAGGTCGCCTTGTGCCTCCATGCGGTCGAACGTGGTGCTTTCGCCGGCCGCTCTGGACTCCTCGAGCATCGTCTGTACGGACGCGTGATGACTGTCTGCCATGGACTCCTCCTGGGAGATTTGGGAACTTTACGGACTTCCTCCACACTCATGGGCCCTCCTACCCGCCGGTACGCGAACCCAACTGCTCGTCGGCCGTGGTCAGGCGCCGGGCTCGGTCGTGCGCCGGCGCCGGGATCGGTCGCCGGTCAGCGTCGAGTCACCCGTGGATCAGCGCCGGGAGGCACTTGACGCAGACCCAGGTGCTCTCGCCCTTGTGGCGGGCGGGGAACAAGACGGCGTCGTTCTCCGTGCGGCCGCAGTTCATGCAGGTCTGCTTCATCGTGATGCCGGCGGCCAGCTTGGCGGCCATCTGCTCGGCGGCGGCGTCTTCGTCGAACGCGGGGGCGTCTCTCTTCTCCACGGTGAGCGCTCCTTCGGGGCAGACGGCGAGGCAGAAGCCGGCGCCGTCGCACAACTCCTCCTTCATGACCTTGGCCTTGCCGTCGACGATCTTGATGGCGCCCTCGGCACACGGGGTGACGCAGAGGCCGCACCCGTTGCAGAGCTCCTCGTCGATGTGCACGATGCTGCGGAGTGGCATTTGGACTCGCTTTCTTCGGGGCCGGGCGGCGGAGGCGCGGCGCGCGCCGCCGCCCGGGGTTTTCTCTGTGTTCGCAGTGCTAAAGGTACCCGGGTACGCACTGCGCATCCTTGACGTGCGTCAACCAGCGCGGCGGACAGGGCTGCAGGAGCGGCGGCAGCGCCTCACCAGGCGCGAAGGAGAGGGGCAGGACGGACGCAGGAGGCGCGACCGGCGCCCGTCACTCAGCCGGCCGGCGCTCCCAGCCTCGGGCGACGACGGCGCGGACGGTCTCGTCCACGCGCCGCGCTCGCGTGTCCGCACGGCGCGCCTCGAGGATCCAGTCGATGAACTCGCGCTGGTGCGAGTACGGCAACTTCTCGAAAGCGGCCTCGGCCTCGGGGTCGTCGTGGAGGGCGATCTGCAGGTCGTGAGGGACGGCCATCTCGCGCCGGGGTCCGCCACTCATGCCCGGCCGGGGCTCGCCGCTCACGTCATCTACTCCTGCGCCAGCTTGTGGAGCTTGCCGAAGTCGAGGATCTCGATGAGCTCGTGGTCGCCGCTCATGCGCAGCACGCCGCCGCGCTTGAGCCGGTCGAAAGTGCGGCTGAGGGTCTCCGGTACGGTCCCGAGGCGGGCGGCAAGCTCGCGCTTGGTGGTCGGCAGCCGGACGACGCGAGGCGCCGGCGGGGCTTCGCCGGCCGGCCCGGAGGAGCTGCGAGCCGTCGCCGAAGAGCCGGCCGCGGCGCCGCCGGACGGCGCGTCGAGCTGCGAGTCCGCCAGCGCCAGCAGGTAGCGCGCCAGCCGCGCCGGCACCGGCAGCAGGAGCTCCTCGACGCGGCGGTTGAGCAGGCCCAGCAGGTGGGCCATCGCCGCCAGCAGGTTCACGGAGAGCTGCGGCTCGGCGAGCAGCAGGTCGAGGACCCTGCGCTTATCAAAGCGGTAGAGGCGCGACTCTGCCATCGTCTCGGTGCTCGACGGATAGGTCTCGTGGAAGAGCGCCGCCTCGGCGAAGGTCTGCCCGGCCTCGACGTGGCGCACCGTGGCCGTGCGCCCGTCACGCAGCATCTTGAAGACTTTGACGCGGCCGGCGGAGATCAGGAAGAAGCCCTCGGCCGCGTCCCCCTGCAGGAAGATCGTGCGCTCGGCCGGGAACTCGACCAGCGTCGCCAGCGCGGCGAAGCGCTCAAGCTGCCCGTCGTCGAGGTGGGCGAAGAGCGGGGCGACGCGGAGGTCGGCGAGCTTCTGCGTGGTCATGCGCCGAGTATACCCGGGGCGTGATGGAGATCGCCCGGCGGTGTTGGGCCGTGCGGCGCGCCCGCCGGTCAGCCCTGCGGCGCGCTTCCGCCGAGGCCGCCACCGCTCGCGAGGGCCGGATTGGTGGGCTGCACGACGATCGCCGCGGTCCCGGCAACGGGGCACTTGTTCTCGCAGATGCCGCAGCCGATGCAGCGCCTGGCGACGACCTTGGGGCGGGCCAGGTAGTCCTGGGTGCCGTCCGGCCTCGTGATCAGGTGCTGGCCGGTGAGGATGATGGCCTTGTCGGGGATCGGACACATCTCCTGGCACACGGCGCAGGGCGTGTCCAGGGCCCAGGGCAGGCAGCGGTTGCGGTCGATGACGGCGAGGCCGATCACCTGCTTGCGCTTCTTCTCGAGCGCGAGCTTGGGGATGGCCCCCGAAGGGCACACGTGCCCGCAGGCCGTGCACGAAAAGTCGCAGTAGCCGAGGCGCGACGTGAGCACCGGCGTCCAGAAGGCTTCGAGCCCGGCCTGACCGAGCGATGGTTGCAGGCCGGAAGTGGGGCAGACCTTCATGCACTCGCTGCAGCGCAGGCAGTGCGAGAGGAAGGCGCCCTCGTCCTGGGCGCCCGGCGGGCGGATGAGGCCCGGGTTGACCGGGCCGCGCCAGACGCCTGTGCCGAGCAGCGCCACGGCGCCGGCGCCGGCCGCCACGGCGGCGACGAACTGCCGGCGGCTCGGGTCGTAGGTCGTCCACGGTCCGGGGCGGCGCGCGAGGCCGAAGCTCATCGCCTCGTGCTCCGGACAGGCGACCAGGCAGTCGAGGCACATCGTGCACTCCGAGGTGACCACGCGGGCGCCGGGGCCGGCGGCTTCGCCGGCATCGCCGGCGCCGGCTGCGCCCTTCGAGCTCGCGCCGGCCGCCGAGTCCGCCTGTCCGCCGGCCGCCGAGTCCGCCTGTCCGCCGGCCGCCGCTTCGATCGCATCCACGCGGCAGGCGCGCGCGCAGGCGGCGCAGCGGCTGCAGCCGTCCCCGACGATCGGGCGCAGCACCTGCACCTTGGCGAAGAGGCCTAGCAGCGCGCCGAGCGGGCACAGGTAGCGGCACCAGAAGCGGTCGGCGAAGGCGTTGAGGAGGACGATGGCCAGGAACATCAGGAACAGCGCCACCGCCTGCGAGTAGTGCGGCTGGTACACGGGCAGCACGTTGCCGCGGAAGTGCGCCTCGAACCAGGAGACGGCGCTGCTCCCCGGTCCCCAGCCGTTGAGCCACGCCTCCGCGGACGTCACCACGTAGTCGAACCCGGGGATCAGCGAGGTCGTGGCGGTCCGCGTGAGCAGCGAGAGCGGGTCGAGGACGAGCAGTGTCATGCTCGTGAGAGCCGCCATGACGGCGATGGCGGCGAGCAGGACGTACTTGACGACGCGGAAACGCGCCGGCACCCGCGCGCTCAGCCGGCGCGCCGAGCGGAAGCGGAACCAGCCCAGCAGAGTGCCCATCGGGCAGATCCAGCCGCACCAGACGCGCCCCACCACGACCGCGAGAGCGACGGTGATGAGAGCCGGCGCCAGATGGCCGATCCAGTGGCGGGCGGCCACCATGGGGGCGAAGGCTGCCAGTGGATCGAGGCGGAAGAAGAAGTCGGCGTAGGGGAACGCGGCACGACGCTGCAGCGCCGCGAACAGCAAGTACACGAAGAACACGAAGAACGCGATCTGGACGGCGCGCCGCACCCAGCGGGCGGCGCGCCAGCCGCCCGTCTCGCGGCGCATGCCGGCGGTCGCGCTCACGTCCCGCTTTGCTTCCGGACCCGTCCCTGCTCCCGGATCCGGCTTCGCCCCCGCCACGCCGCCCTCAGACGTTCCGGACGCTGACGCTCGCCAAGTCCATCGTGCCGAGGTGCATGTTGGCGGCGGCCTTGAGGTACGGGACTCGGGCGGCCGGCATACCGAAGACCCGCGATGCCGCGTAGGTGTCGGCGGCCACCCAGTCGGTGCAGGCAAGCACCGTGTTCTTGACCTCCACATCCGCGAGGCTGCCGCCGGTCGGCCCGTTGCGTACGAGGATCCGCATGGCGTCGACCACCGTGAGATCCGGGCGCAACTTGGCGTTGATCTCGGCGATGCTCTGGCTCAGGCTCTGATGCATCCTGCCGCGGTCCCAGGTGCATCCCATCAGGTTCTTGCCGGCGACGGTGAGGCCGGTGGAGCCGTGCTGCTTGAGGATGGGCACGTTGATGAGCACGTCGGCGTCGACGAAGTCCGGGTAGAGCGGGAAACTGCCGAGGAAGTGGCCCGGCATGGCGTAGTTCCGGTAGGCGGAGGGCGCCCGGCTCATGACCTTCATGGAGCCCCCGGCCGTCCGCACACCAGACGCGATGCCGCTGGCGCTGTAGGCGGCGGCCGGGTCGGCCGAGATCGGGTTGTCCATGACGACGACCTTGCCGGCTCCCGCGGCACGCGCGAGGCGCACGAGCGTCGCGACCACCTGCGGGTTGGTCGTGGCCGCGAACTGCGGCGCGCGCGTGGCACAGATGTTGGGCTTGATCACCACGGTGTCACCGGTGTGCACGAACCGCCGCATGCCGCCGACGGCGGCGATCGCGCGCTGCACGTTGCTCGAGGCGCTCGTGCCTTTGGCCACGGCGAGGACGGTGCCGGCGGCGTGAGCGGCGCGGGCGTCTCCGTCGAGCGCCGCCTGGTCGAGCGCGTCGTTGGTGCCGGTGATCCCGGCGAGCGCCTCCTCGGCTCCGCCGAGGAACAGCACGCCGGCGCTGCCGGCCGCCAGGATCTTGAGGAACTCGGCTCTGGTAAGGGGAGTGTTCGCCATCTCGTCACCTCTTGTCCGGCTCGCAGGACATGTCGATGGTACTCCTCGGCGTTTCGATCTTCTCAATGAGCACGATGCGTGTTCCGGCCGGCCGACACCGATCCATCCCGGCCGGCCACCGTCGGCGCTCGCTGGTCCGAGGCGGGCCACGATGAACCTGAGACACACTCTCGACGACGGCAACACAGCATTGAGGCGAGAATCTCCTGCCGGTCTCGACGGGGAGTGGGCCGGTCTGAGCAGAACTCCTCAGCCCACAGGGCAGCCCGCGCCTCCGAACCCCACGAGGCGCGGGCTGCCCGCCACGGGCCGAGTCTTGGCGAGCGTGTCGTGAGCTTGCTCGGCAGACGGATGTCGGCCTGTGCCGGGCACGCGGCCAACGGGCCAGACTCATCTCCACGCGGTGCCGTGCCGACAGAAGTCCCAGTGACGGGGACCTAAGGGGGTAGACCGTGGAAGATGTGCTCGAGGAAAGCAAGGCGCCGCCCGAACTCGACGCTCTCCTGCGCCGACTGGCTCTCGGTCGCGCCGCTGACCGCGTCGCCGACTACGGTCGCGGCCGCGTCTGCGAGCACCCCGGCTGCGTGACGCGACTCTCGATCTACAACCCGGAGCCGTGCTGCGCGCTGCACGACATCAAGAGCCGGCCGCACGCGCGGCGAGGCGCTGCGCGCCGCTAGCCTCCCGCGCCGAAGGCTGAGCCGCTACGCCCGGGTGTCTCGCTTCTTCCTGTCTCTCATCCCAGGCCTCGCTTGACCGACCTCGCTCGGCTGGTCTAGCATCCGCCTCGCTTGGAGGTGCCCGCGAGGGCTTGAAGGGAAGCCGGTGAGATCCCGGCGCGGACCCGCCGCTGTGACCGGGGACGAAGGCCGCCAGTAGCCACTGTCAGCTCGCTGACGGGAAGGCGCGGCCGAAGGACGATCCGGGAGCCAGAAGACCTGCCGCCAAGCGCGCTGTTGACGTCCTGCGTGGTGAACGGGACGGCGGCGGCGCACGCCGTGGCCTCGAAAACGGGGGGCCCGGGCCCGACGAAGTGTCGGCCCGGGCTTTTGTCGTTCTCGAGTGCGAAAGGCGGCGGGATGCAGACGGACGCGATGCAGGCGATCCTCGTGCGCGAGGTCGGGCAGTTCGAGCTCACTGAGCTGCCGGTGCCCGAGCCCCGACCCGGCGAAGCGTTGGTCCGGGTGAGCGTCACCGGCCTCTGCCGAACCGACCTCAAACTCATCCGGCACGGCCACCGCGACCTCGAGCTGCCGCGCGTGCCGGGCGAGGAAGTCGTGGGCGAGATCGTGGCGCTCGGGCCGGCCGCGATGCCGACCGGCCCACGAGTTTCAGCCGGCTCACCGCCTTCGGCCGGCGCGGGCTTTGCGCCCGGCGACCGCGTGTACGTGTACCCCGGCCTGTGGTGCGGCGAATGCCCGAGTTGCCTGCGCGGCGCCGAGAATCTCTGCCGCGGCATGCGCATCATGGGCTTTCACCGCGACGGCGGGTTCGCCGGGTACGTCGCGGTCCCCCTGCAGAGCCTGATCCACGTGCCGGCGGGGCTCAGCGACGAACAAGCCGTGTTCGCTGAGCCTCTGAGCTGCTGTCTCAACGCGCTCGAGCTCGGCCGCGTGGGCGAGGGCGACGTGCTCGGCATCTGGGGCGCCGGCCCGGCCGGGACGCTCCTCTGCAGGGCCGGGGCATTGCTCGGCGCCGAGCCCGTGGTCATCGAGCCGGACGAGCGCCGTCGCGACCTCGTGTCGGCATCGGCCGGGTCTCCGCCGCGAGCGCGCGGATACGCGGCGCCTCCCGGCACCGTTGACGTGGCGATCGTCGCCGTCGGCTCGCCGGAGGCCTACGACGAGGCCTTCGCGGCGCTCGCGCCGCGCGGCCGCCTCGTCGTCTTCTCCGGCCTCCTGCCGGAGGCCGACCGCGCCCTTCAGGTGAGCCTGAACAGCCTTCACTACCACGAGCACACCGTGGTGGGCGCCTACGGCTGCTGCTTTCGCCACGGCGAGGCCGCGCTCGAGCTTCTGGCGAGCGGCCGGCTGCGCGTCGACGACCTCATCACCCACCGCCTGCCGCTTGCTGAGCTCGAGCGCGGCCTCGGGATCGTCGCCGACGGTTCCGGCATGAAGGTCCACCTGTACCCCTCCACTTCTCCCACCTTGAGAGGAACCCCATGAGCTTCGACGAGACCGCACTCCGTGACTTCGGCGCCGCCGTCCAGCGCCTGATCGACGGCCATGATCTGGGCCGTGAGCGCATCTACGATCTCTTCCGCCAGACCCTTCTGTCCGAGCAGCCGGACCTTCACCAAGGGGCGCTGCTGGCCGCGCTCGTCGGCAAGGGCGAGACCCCAGAGGAGATCGCCGGCGCTTGGCAAGCGATCGTCGACTTTGACACGGTGCCGGCGGCCGTCGCCTCCGTCGTGGCGGGGAGTGGCGCCTCCGGCGGGTCCGCCGGTCGCGGCCCCCTGGTCGAGAACTCCGGCACGGGCATGGACGCGCTCAAGACGTTCAACGTGAGCTCCGCGGCGGCGATCATCGCCGCCGCCGCCGGCGCCCGCCTGGCGCGGCACGGAGCCCGGGCGCTCACGTCCCGGTGCGGAGCGGTCGACATCCTCGAGGCCGTCGGCGTGGATGTCGAGTGCGACGTGGCGGTCGTGGAGCGCAGCATCGCGACGGCCGGGATCGGCATCTTCAACGGGATGAGTGCGGCCGTCCATCCCGGCGGTCTGGGCCGCATCCTCAGCCAGATCCGTTTCGGCAGCACGCTCAACATCGCCGCCTCGCTCGCCAACCCGATGCGGCCGACGCACGGCGTGCGCGGCGTCTACGCCGACGGCCTGCTCGGGCCGGTGGGCGACGTGATGCTCGAGATCGGCTACGAACACGCGCTCGTCGTGCACGGCTACGACGATCGCCGGGAGGCCGGGATGGATGAGTTCTCGGTGCTCGGCGCCAGCGTCGTCAGCGAGCTGCGCGCCGACGGGCGGCGCGACGCCTTCACCGTCGAGCCGGAGGACTTCGGCATCCGCCGCGCCGCGCACGCCGAGATCGCGCCGCTCCCCGATCTGCAGAGCGAGGCCGTGCGCTTCGTGCAGGTACTCGGGGGGAGCGGGCACGAGGCCTGCGGCGACGCCGCCTGCCTCAACGCGGCCGCCGTACTGTACGTCGCCGGCGAAGCCACCGACTTGGGCGACGGCCTCGCGCAGGCGCGCGAAGCGGTCGCCTCCGGGGCGGCGCTGCGCAAGCTCGAGGAATGGGTCGCGGCGCAAGCCGGCGGGGTCGACCAGCGCCACGCCGGCGAGGCGCGTCTGACGTCGCTGCTCTCCGAGGCGGGGATTGGCGCTCGGTAGCCACCGCCACGTGGTCATGTCACAGTCTGCTGAGTGTGCCCGCGCCGCTTGAGCGCCGGGAGACCCCTACGCAGTCTGCGCATGTCCCCTTTCCAGGCTCGGTGCTATGGTCTTGGGCGGAAGCGGGCAGCTGCATCGCTGGACTCATGCAGACTGCAGAGTCCCAGCCGGGCACAGCAACTCGACGTACTTCCGGGCCTCGACTGAGAGGAGTCGCATGCCGAATATCGGGGCAGCCGAGCTCATCATCACGCTGTTCCTGATCGCCATCCCTGTCATCGCCATTGTGGCGATCGTCGTCGGTGTGCTGCGCGCGGGACGACGCCAGGGGAGCGCCTCGGTCGTCACTCCTCCCGGCTGGCTCACCGATCCGATGCAGCGTCATCAGTCCCGCTACTGGGACGGGACGCAGTGGACCGCAGCAGTCAGCGACGACGGCGCGCAGTCGAGTGACCCTCTGTGAACGGCGTGGCGGGGCGCCTGCCCAACGAGCAGTTCAGCCCGACTCGCCCAACGGCTTCTGGAGTGGCCTCAGACCGTCGCGCGCGCAGCTTGTCCGCGGTGCGTTAGGCGGAACCCAGGGCAACCGCTCCAGAGGGGGAGTCCGTGCACGTCGCGTTCCTGCGCAATGCCATGGTCGGGCGGGCTGGGCTGACACGGGCGGTGCTGGTGGGCGCGTTTCGCGACTGCGGCGCGTCGTTCGCCGAGTCTCTTCTGGCCACCGGCAACATCATCTTCGAGCCGGGCGCTCTTCGTGCTCGCGAGGTCGCGGAGTGCGCCGCGCGCCGGCTCCGGGAGGAACTCGGCTTGCGCGAGCCGTTCTTCGTGCGCTCCTTGGAGGACCTCGAGGTACTTCGGGCGGGCAAGCCCTTCTCGGCAGCGCCCGGCGGCGACGTGCACGAACGGACTGTCAGCTTCTTCGACGAGCTCGCGCGGCCACTGCCACCGCTCCCGATCCGTTCGAAGCGCGGCGACTGCGAGGTCTTCTTGCTCGGCGAGCGCGAGGCTTACGGCGTCACGTGGCTCATTGACGGCCGGACCGGCAACCCCGGCAGACTCGTCGAGGACCTGGGTTCCACGTCGGTGACGACGCGTAATTGGAGGACGATCGAGCGGCTGGTCGAACGTTACGGCCCCTCGGCGCCCGCCTGACAAGCGGATCGAGCAGACTCACGTTCGCTGCACTGGTTCTCAGCGACGGCATCACGGTGGCAAACCCAGTATACCTCGGGCCGTACTTCCTCTGGCGGTTGCTGATCGACCAGCGCCGCCAGGGGCGGGGCTACGGCAGCGCGGCACTCCGCTTGGTGGTCGAGTCCGTGCGCGCGGCCCGGCACGCGAGTGCTGCTCACCTCGACCGGGCGAGGCCCGGCCTCGCCTATCGGCTTCTGCCTGCGGCAGGGCTTCCCGGCGACGGGCGAAGTACACGAGTACGAACTGGTACTTCGGCTCGACCTGCTGGCGCCGCGATCCTCTGGCTCGTTACCGCTCGGACCGCTTGACCATGAGGCACACCGGCACCTCACCTGACAAGTACGCCGAGCAGTCTTGCAGTAGGGTCGCGCCAGAAGCGAGCGGCAGCCCCAGCTGCGCATCCTCACCGCGTTAGACCCGGCTCCGGGTGTTGCTCCACACGGCATGCGGATTCGCCATGGCTCTGGCGTCAACATCGCGGCAACAGCGCAACTTCTGGGGCCTGCAGGGAATGAGTACGCCACAGCGTGTGCGGTGTGCTGTCGAGAGCGAGGAGATCGGCTATGTCGTTTCAGGCTTACCTGGACAACATCGAAGCGAAGACCGGCAAGACCCCCAACGACTTCATCGCCCTGGCTGCGGAGCGGGGCTACGACGATCCAGCGACCAAGGCAGAGGTGATCGTCTCATGGCTCAAGGCCGACTACGGGTTGGGTCGTGGCCACGCCATGGCACTGGTGCACGTCATACGGCACGGCGCGCAGATCAGTGACAAGCATGTCGGCACCGGCGGCCCGCACAGCGATGCGTCGAACACGCTGCGGCTTGATGGGATGAAGCAGGACGATCCGCCAGAGCAGACAAGGGACAGGTGACGACCGCGGTTTGACCCGGCGAAGTCGCAGGGACGAGTGCACGGCCACAGGCCACATCGGCTACGTGACTACGGCGTCTGCGCGCGCTCTTTGACGAGCTCGATCGAAGCCTTGCCGGTAAAGTGCTCGACGGAGAGCTCTATCACGCACACTCTCTTCCAGTCGCCGTCGATCTCGGCGTCCGCCGCTTCGAGGTAGTCGGGCGAGTACTTCCGCACGAGGCATTCGAGGGCGTGTCTCTTCTCGCCGTCGTCCGTGACCACCCTCGCCCTGCCGAAGACGATGGCGCTGCGGAAGTGCGTGGTGAACGTGCTCTGCACGACGTCGTCTGTAGCGATGACGCAGAACGAGGCCTTCTCGTTGCGCCCAATCGCATCGAGCTTGTGGCCGGCCTTCGCGCAGTGGAAGAAGAGCTTGCCGTCTTCGTAGGCGAAGCTCAGGGGGACCGCGTAGGGATAGTCGTCGTCACCGTGCAGCGCCAAGACCCCCGAGGTGCAGGACTGCAGCATGGCGATCGTTTCCGTCTCCGGGAGGTCTTGCCTCTTGCGCCGCATCCCTCTGAACATGGTCCTTCTCTCTTCCGAAGTACTGGCCGGTGAAGGCCGGCCTCCAGGCGCGCAGCCAAGTTCGACGGCTCACATTCTAGCCGAAGGCGTGGCGACCCGAGGATGTCTGAAGCGGTGAATCCGGCGAGCGCACCGAGCAGAACGTCGGCAGGTATCATGGGATCGACGCCTAGACCGCCGCGACAGGAGTGAGCCGTCGGAATGGACTTCCCGGATGGATACGAGCTGCTGGCGCCCGCATGGGACGACCTGGAGCCCGCTGCGGAGGTGCTCGCGGCGGACGACGTGGACGATGCCGGGCAGGTCGTCCTCGACACCGGCTTTCTCCGTGGGCAATGGGAGCGGTCCGGCTTCGACTTGACGACCGACGCCTGGGTCGCGAGCGACGTCACGGGGACGGTCATCGGGTACGGGCAGGTCACGCGGGATGGGGACGACGTCGTCGATTCGTGGGGGGTGGTGCATCCCGCGCATCGAGGTCGGGGCATCGGATCGGCACTGCTCGGCCGGATCGAGACGCGGACGATCGAGCTGATGGCAGGCGCCCACGGCGCCCGCTTCCGTCACTCGGTGAACGCAGGCGACGAGGCCGCGGCGGCCCTGCTCCGGAGCCGCGGCCTGCACCTCGTCCGGCACTTCTGGCACATGAGCATCGAGCTCTCACCAGGCGTCGTCGCGGGTCCGGCTCCATCGGGGATCGCCATCACCTCACTCAGGCCGCAGAACGACCTGCGCGAGGTACACGCCGTCCTCGACAAGGCCTTTGCGGACCACTGGGGCCACCAACCGGAGCCGTTCGAGCACTGGGCCCAAGACTGGACTCAGGGCTCAGACTTCGACCCCGCGCTGTGGCGGCTGGCGTGGGAGGACCGGCGGCTGGCCGGCGCGCTCGCCGCCGTCGTGCGCGGAGACCAGGCCTGGGTGACATTGCTCGGCGTGAACAGAGAGGCCCGCGGGCGTGGCATCGGCGCCGCTCTGCTGCATGGGGCGTTCGAGGCCATCGCGGAGCGCCGGATCCCCTCGGTCCTGCTGGTCGTGGACGCGGCCAACTCCACTGGAGCGACTGCCCTCTATGAGCGGGTCGGCATGCGCGTGGTCAAGCGCTTCGACGTATGGGAGCGGGCGCTGGATCCTTCGGCGGTCTCCCGGCCGAGCTAGCGGCACTCCTGTCTCCGCCAGGCGCGACCGAGTCTGTGAGGCTCGGCGGCAGCGAGCCGGCGAAGGGCCTACTCCTGCCGCAGCAGGCGCTCCAGGCCGTCCAGGATCAGGCCCAGGCCGAAGTCGAAGGCCGCGTCCTGATCGAAGGGCGCCGCAGCATACTCCGTGGCGACGCGGACCGCGTTGGGGTACGCGCCCTCCGGGATTGCAGCCAGGATCTCCCGCGCCGCCTCGGTGCCGTCCGGACCGCTCTCCGCGGACAGACCGGAGCGCTGCCGCTCGAAGCCGTAGATGTAGCTGTCGAGTACAAGGAGCGCGTTCGCGGCGGCCGCAGGAGAGAATCCGGCCTGGATGAGCACGCCCAGGACGCTGTCCACGTACGACAGGCTGGCCGGACCGGTCCGGGCGCGGGAGTCGATGAGGTGGGATGCCCACCCATGACGCGAGAAGAGCTCCCGCGCGGAGACCGCCCGCCGCCGCATCGCCTCTTTCCAGCCGACGCCATCGCAAGGCACCTCGATCTCGGACACGGCCAGGTCCACCATGCCGTCGAAAAGGTCGTCCTTACCGGCCACGTGGTTGTAGAGCGACGCCGCCTCGACCCCGAGCCATCGGCCGAGCCCGCGCATCGTGACCGCGTCGATGCCGCGCTCGTCCGCAAGCTCCATCGCCGCGCGCAGGACGCGCTCTCGGTTCAGCGTGTCCCGCGGTTCCTTGCTCTCTCTCGCCCGAGCGATGATGACGCCTCCGTGTGCCTGACCACGAGCCGGCGCGATCGCGCCTCTTGACATACTAACACTGTTAGTACAAGCTGGGCAGGTCCGATGCTAACAGCGTTAGTATACCAGGCCCGTGGTGCCCGGAGGGTGACGCGACATGAGAGCTGTCGTCTGCACGGCATATGGTCCGCCTGATGTCCTCCGGCTCGAGGAGCGTGCGACACCCATCTGCGGGAAGCACGAGGTCCGGATACGCGTGCGCGCGACCGCCGTCACGTCCAGCGACTGCTACGTCCGCGGACTCGCCCTGTCTCCTGGCTACCGGATCCTCGCCCGGCTCGTGCTCGGCTGGAGCGCGCCGAGACAGCCGGTCCTCGGGATGGTGCTCTCGGGCGAGGTGGACGCGATCGGGCAGGAAGTCCGCTCGTTGGCGGTGGGTGACCAGGTCTTCGGGATGGACAAGGACCGGTTCGGGACGTACGCGCAGCACGTGTGCTGGCCCGAAGACGGACTGCTCGTGCGCCGGCCGGCCGGCATCACCGACGAGGAGGCCGCGGCCATCCCCTACGGCGGCCTGCTCGCTTCCCACCTGCTGCGGAAGGCGGGCGTCCGCTCCGGAGCAGCCGTCCTCGTCTACGGCGCCTCGGGCGCCGTGGGGACGTCCGCTGTACAGCTCGCGCGGCACCTCGGCGCCGAGGTCACGGCCGTCTGCAGCGGCGCCAACGCCGACCTTGTGGCTTCGCTCGGCGCGAGCAGGGTGATCGACTACACGCGCGAGGAGTTCACGCAGCAGGCGGGCCGCTATGACGCGGTCCTGGACGCCGTCGGCAAACGCAGGAGCGCCGCGGCCCTCAAGGGCGTGCGCAGGGTGCTCGCGCCCGGCGGATCGTGCGTGTCCATTGACGACGGCGCGCCGAGCCTCCGGCGGGAAGACCTGGTTCTGCTCGGCACGCTGGCTGCGGAAGGCGGGATCCGGGCCGTCATCGATCGCACGTACACGCTGGACCAGATCGTCGAGGCGCACCGGTACGTCGACGGTGGTCACAAGCGCGGCAACGTCGTCATCAGGGTGCCGTAGCGGCGCCAGAGCACTGCGGTGCAGTCGCGCAGCGGCGCGATGCGCGCTCATCGAAGGAAGGAGGGATCGGGATGTCGCTCGACCTCACCGATCACGAAGTACGCGTCAGGCTGGCTCGGCTCACGGGCGGGCTGTACCTCGCCTACATCGGCGCGATGATACTCGCCGACGAGTCAGGGCACATCGGGAGGAGCAGCGCGCAGCGACTCTCGGCGGCCATCCTGACGAGCGGCCTCTCGTTCCGGGCGGGGCTGGTCTTTGCGCTCGTATCGGCTTTGCTCTTCGCGCTGGTGGCCTGGGGCCTCTACGTCCTGCTGCGGCCCGTGAACAAGGATCTCGCGCTGCTGTTCCTGCTGCTCAACGCCGTCGGCGTCGCCATCCAGTGCGGGAGTCTGCTCCCGCTGGTCTCGGCGATGCTGCAGGGCGATGCCGGCACTCACATGCAGGCGTTCTCGGCGGCGCAGCTCGCGGGGCTCGACTCCCTGTCCGCGAGCACCTACAAGACCGTCTTCGTCACGGCCCAGCTGTTCTTCAGCGCGTGGCTCTTCCCGCTCGGCTACCTCGTCTACAAGTCGCGGTGCCTGCCGCGGTTCCTCGGCGTGCTCCTGCTGGCCGACGGGGTCGCTGTGATGATCTGGTTCCTGCAGGCCCTCCTGTTCCCGGCCTATCCCGCCGTCAGCAAGCGTATCGTCGTCGTGAGCTTCGTCGCCGAGTTCGGCCTGGCGCTCTGGCTGCTCATCAAGGGCGTGAAGGAGGCGCCTGACGCGGCTCTGCCACGTACGCTTCGGCCGAGCGCCGGCACGGCGCGAGCCGTCCAACAGGCGCAGCGAGCGGACGCCGTGAGCTAGACTTGTCGCAATGCGCCGGAGTGCGGCTCATGCCCGACAACGCTCGGCACACGGGGGTGGATGGTGAAACGGATCGCGTTCGGCCTGTGCTTCTTCCTGGCGGGAGTGCTGCTGTGCGGGATCAACTGGCTCGCCGCCGCAGCGGCGACGCCCGCGCTGACCGAGTGGGACGGGACGCGCATGAGCGGAGGCTGGAAGATCGTCGGCCACGGGCCGCTCGTCTTCGGCATCATCCTTCTCGTCGCGAGCGTCGTCCTCGTCGCCTCGGCCCTCTACGAGGCAGGCGAGGTGAGTGCCCCGGCAAGTGAGCCTGCTCGCGTCCAGCAGGCAGACCGACCTGACGCGCAGTAGCGATACTCCTTGCTGCGGGGGACCCGGGTGCCGCGTCTCGAGCTGAAGGTCCCACCAGACGTCGTGTGGCTTCTCATCGCCGGCATGATGTGGATCGCCTCGGCGGTGACCCCGGGGATCGCCCTCCCGATGGCACTTAGAGTGGGGATCGCGCTCGTGCTCGCGGGCGCCGGTGTCGGCTTCATCGTGAGTGCCCGCATCACGCTGGATCGCGCCCGCACGACATGGAGTCCGCGCGCGCCTGGGTGCACGACCAGCCTGGTCACCTCCGGCATCTACCGGTTCAGCCGCAACCCCATCTACCTCGGAATGCTGCTCGTCTTGATCGGCTTGGCGGTGGCGTTGGCCTCCCCGGTCGCCGTCGTTCTCTCCGCAGCCTTCGTGCTCTACATGGGCCGCTTTCAGATACGACCAGAGGAGCAGACGCTCTCGGCTCTCCTCGGACAGGACTACCGCGACTACGCAGCACGCGTCCGTCGCTGGGTCTGAGCCTGAGTTCGAGATCGCGGCGTAACATGGGACGCCGACATCCTTTCACTGACCTCGCGCTCGTTTGACGCCCGCGGCGGCGCGGCTGTAGCCTTGCCGGGCATCCCTCAGCTGCTGGGAAGCCGGTGCAAGGCCGGCGCTGCCCCGCAACTGTAGGCGCCGACGAAAGCCGCAACGGAGCCACTGCCCTGAGGGGCGGGAAGGCGCGGCCGGTAGGACGAAGCGCGAGCCAGGAGACCGCGGCGAGGGGATCACTGCGACAACGCCTCGAGGGAGGGCAGCGGTGGACAGAGCTCGCGACCGGTCGGAGGGCGACCGGCTCATCCTCGTCACCGGCGGCGCCCGCAGCGGCAAGAGCACGTTTGCCGAGCGGCTCGCGGCCCAGCTCGCCGAACCCGGCGGGGGCCGCGTGACGTACCTGGCCACGTCGGAGACGCACGACCCCGAGATGGCCCAGCGCGTCGCGGCGCACCAGTCGGCGCGGCCCGCCTCGTGGGCGACGATCGAGTGCCCCATCGAGGTGCCGGCCGCCGTGCGCGCTTCGGCGCCGGCAGCCGCGACCCGCGAGGGTCCCGGCTCCGGAGCGGACGCCGGCTCTGACGACGTGCTCCCCGGCTCCGCTGGCGCGCCGGTCTTCCTCCTCGACTGCGTCACCCTCTGGGTGACCAATCTGCTCTTCAGCGGCGGCGCCTTCGGCGGCAGCGCGCCGCCCGCGGACGGCTACAACTACGACAAGGACCTTCTGCCGGCTGACGAGGAGCACGCCGCCGCCGGCCGCGTCACGGCGGCGGTCGACGACCTGTTGGCCGCCCTTGACGTGACCGGCGCCACACTGGTGGCCGTGACCAACGAGGTCGGTCTCGGTGTCGTCCCCGAGTACCCGCTCGCGCGCCTATACCGCGATCAGCTCGGCTGGGCCAACCAGCGCCTCGCCCGCGCCGCCGGCCGCCTCTACTTCCTCGTCTCCGGCTATCCTCTCGACGTCAAGGCGCTCGCCGCGTCTTTCTCCGCCGCCCCACCGTTCCCCGTGAAGGAGTCCGACCAGTGACCACCGACCTGCTCGCCCGCACCATCGCCGCCATCACGCCGCTCGACGCCGACGCCATGCGCGCCGCCGAGGCGCGCCAGCTGCAGCTCACCAAGCCGCCCAAGGCGCTCGGCCGCCTTGAGACCCTCTCCATCCAGCTCGCCGGGATCCAGGGCAAGGCCCAGCCGGTGATCGTGAGCAAGGCCATCGCCGTGATGGCCGCCGACCACGGCGTGACGGCCGAGGGCGTCAGCGCGTTCCCCGCCGAGGTCACGCCGGGCATGGTGTTCAACTTCGCCGCCGGCGGCGCCGCGATCAACGTGATCGGCCGCCACGTCGGCGCCCGCGTGCTCGCCACCGACGTCGGCGTCAACGCGGACCTCAGCGCCGCGCAGGGCATCCGCCACAAGAAGGTCCGCATGGGCACCGCCAACATGGCCCAGGGCCCGGCGATGACGCGCGAAGAGTGCGTGCGGGCCATTGAGATCGGCATCGAACTCGTCGAGGAGGAGCTGCCCAAAGGCCTCGACATCATCGCCACCGGCGAGATGGGGATCGGCAATACGACGGCGGCCTCTGCCGTGATCGCGGCGCTGACCGGCGAGCCGGCATCCAGGGTCACCGGTCGCGGCACCGGCATCACCAAGGAAGCGCTGCCGGCCAAAGTCGCCGTGATCGAGAAGGCGCTCGCCGTCAACGCACCGGACGCCGCCGACCCGGTCGACGTGCTCGCCAAGGTCGGCGGCCTTGAGATCGCCGCCATGACCGGCGTGTTCCTCGGCGGCGCGGCGCACCGCGTGCCCGTCGTCATGGACGGGTTCATCAGCGCCGCCGCGGCGCTCGCTGCCGTGCGCCTCTGCCACGAGTGCGTGGACTACATCCTGCCGAGCCACGTGAGCATCGAGATCGGGCACCAGGTGGTGCTCGACGAGCTCGGCCTGGTGCCGCTGTTCGACTTGCAGATGCGGCTCGGCGAAGGCACCGGGGCGGCCCTGTCGATGAGCATCATCGAGGCGGCCGCCCGCATCCTCAGCGAGATGGCCACGTTCGAGAGCGCCGGCGTGGCCGGCGACCCGAGCGAGGCCGACGCCGACCTCAAGCGCTGAGACTGCCGATGCTGCGCCGCCCCACGCTCGCCGTGACCTTCCTCACCGGGATCCCGGTCCCGGTGAAGGGCGATGTGAGCCCCGCCGACCTGTGGGCCAGCATGGGCTGGTACCCGCTGGTCGGCCTCGCCATGGGCGCCGCCGCATGGGGCCTCTTCTCCGGTCTGACGACCTTCCTGCCGTCGCCGGTCGCGGCGGTGATCGTGGTGCTGGTGCTCGAGCTCGTGACGCGCGGCCTGCACATGGACGGCCTCATGGACACCTGCGACGGCTTCTTCAGCGGCGCCCCTCGCGAGCGCGCGCTCGAGATCATGAAGGACCACAACGTCGGCGCCATGGGCGTCGTGGCGGCCATCCTGATCCTGCTGCTCAAGGTCGCGGCCCTGGGCGCGCTCACACGCGCCGAGGCGGCCGCGCCCCTCATCGCCGGCTGGGCCGCGGCGCGCGCGCTGCCGGCGCCGGACGTCTACTTCTGGTCCTACGCGCGGGTGGAGGGCACCGGCGAGGCCTTCACGCGCGAGCACACCACGGGCCCGCTGCTGATGGCGGCCGGATTCCTCGGCGCCGCCGTCGTGGTCGCGGGCCTGCTCGCCCTCGCGCTCGGTTCCGCCGGCAGCTGGTTCGCCGGCCTCTGCGTCGCCCTGGTCGCGATGGCCGTCGCGCTGCTCGCGCAGGCCGCCGTGGCGAAGAAGCTCGGCGGCCTCACCGGCGACGTCTATGGCCTCGGCATCGAGCTCGCCGAGGCCGTCGCCCTCGTTGCCGGCTGCGCGCTCGTGAAGCTGATGGGATGACGGACATGCGGATCGACGGTGCCGGAGCCGGACCGTCGCGGGAGGTGCCTTCGTGAAGCTCTACCTGGTCCGTCACGGCCAGTCCACCGGCAATGTCGCCGGCACGCTCCTGGGTCAGGGCGACCATCCGCTCACCGAGCTGGGAGAGAAGCAGGCGCGAGCGGCGGCTGCGCGCCTCGCGCCCCATGGCCCCATGCCGCTGCACTGCAGCGATCTGGCGCGCGCCGTGGCGACCGCCGAGTACATCGCCCGGGCGTGGGGAGGCGGGGACGCCGCGCCCGCCGCCACGCCTCCCTACGAATCGCTCCTGCGCGATCCGCGCCTGCGCGAGATCGACCTCGGCGACTACGAGGGCCGGCCCTGGGAGGAGTTCGAGGCCGACGAGCAGCTGACGGCCGCGTTCGCTGAGGACCCCTACGGGACGGAGCTGCCCGGCGGCGAGTCGCTGGCGCACATCGAGACGCGCGTCATGGCGGCGGTCGCCGACATCCTCGAATCCCACGGGCTGCGCGACGACGGCGGACTGACGACGGAGTCCGTCGCGACGGCGGATGCCAGCGCCTCCGCGGCGGGTCTCCGCTCCGCCGAGCCGGGGGACAGTGCCTGCATCGTCGCCCACGACGGGCCGATCCGCGCCATCCTGAATCACTACCTCGGCGTGCCGCCGGAGAAGTGGTGGGCGCTGTCCACCACGCACGGCGGCGTGTCGCTGCTTGAGTTCAGCGGCGGCTGGGTCAACATCCGCTTCGTGAACGCCACCAGCCACCTCGAGGGGCTGGGCGAAGCTGCGGACGCGCCGTCCGGCGCGGACTGACACCCGGCTCAGACCTGGAGCCGGCAGTGTTCTTCCTCCCGAACGACTGGCGGCTCGCCCTCGCCACTGTCATCCTCGCTGGCCTGTTCGATGTCACAATCGGCGAGCCGCCGGCTGCGCTGCACCCTGTGGTCTGGATGGGCCGGTTGATCGCTGCCCTCATGGCGCGCCGGCCACGCGGCCGCCCTCGCGCCGAGTTCTACTACGGCCTCCTCGTCGTGTTGGCGACGGCCGGCTCCGCTGCGCTCGCCGGCCTCGTTCTGACCCCCGTCCTCGCTCGCCTGCCGTGGTGGGTCGCGCTTCCGGCCGGCGCGTGGGTGCTGAAGACGACCTTCTCGCTCCGTGGCCTGGTCCGCGCCGGCCGGGACGTGCAGCGTGCGCTCGGCAGTGACACCGCTGAGGCTCGAGCGCGCCTCTCCGCGCTCGTCAGCCGCTCCCCGGACCTCGATCCGCCACTGATCGTCTCGGCGGCCGTCGAGTCGCTGGCGGAGAACCTCACCGACAGCGTCGTCTCGCCGCTTCTGTACTTCGCGCTGTTCGGGCTGCCCGGCGCGCTCGCGTACCGTGCCGTCAACACCATGGACGCGATGATGGGGTACCGCGACGACCGCGAGTACGTCGGCAAGGTCGCGGCGCGGACCGACGACGCCGCAAACTGGGTGCCGACGCGGATCGCGGCGCTGCTCATCGTGGCCGCCGCGGCGCTCAGGCGAACGGCCCGGGCCGCCTGGGCGGCGATGCGCACTCAGCACCGCCCGGAGTACGGGCCCAACAAGACGCTCGCCATCGCGACGATGGCCGGCGCGCTCGGCGTGCAACTTCGCAAGCCGGGCGCCTACTCCCTTGGGACGGCCGGGCGTCCGCTGACCGCCGCCGTGATCGGCGACGCTGCGTGGTTCGTCTGGGTCGCCGGGGGCGCAACGGTGGCGCTGACCGCCGCCCTCGCAGCTCTCCTCGCAGCGACTGCGGGCGCCTGAATCAGACGCCGCCGCGTCCCGCGGCCGCAGTGCCCCGGGATTGGCCCCGGCGGCAGCCGGGAAGGCACAGCGCAGCATGAAGAAGTCCGACCGCAACGCGCTCATGGCCTTCCCCGCCGTCGTCCTCGTCGGCGCAGGGATCGCTCTGGCGGGCAGTCAGGGCGGGGCCACGGCCGGAGGGATCCCGGTGTTCGCGCTCTGCGTCGCCGTCGCGTTCGCGATCCAGTGGCTGGCCTTCGTCCCGGCGTTCGTGTTCCAGACCGAACGCTTCTACGACCTCACCGGCAGCGTCACGTACATCGCGGTGACGATCGTCGCGGTGGCGCTCGGCCCGACGCCGGACACGCGGGCCTACGTGCTGCTTGCGCTCGTCCTGGTCTGGGCCGTGCGTCTCGGCAGCTACCTCTTCACGCGCATCCGCAAGGTCGGCAAGGACGACCGCTTCGACACCATCAAGCCGTCGTTCATCCGCTTCCTCAACACGTGGACCCTGCAGGGTCTCTGGGTGAGCATCACGCTGGCGGCGGCGCTGGCGGCGATCACGACCAACGTGCGCAAAGGCTTCGGCGTCCTCGCCATCGTCGGCCTCGTCGTCTGGCTCGTGGGATTCGGTCTGGAGGCGGCGGCCGACCGCCAGAAGAGCCGCTTCCGCGCCGACCCGGCCAACAAGGGCACTTTCATCCACACCGGCGTCTGGGCGTGGTCGCGCCATCCCAACTATTTCGGCGAGATCACGCTGTGGATCGGCGTGGCGCTCATCGCCGTGCCGGTGCTCCACGGCTGGCAGTGGGCGACGCTCATCTCCCCCGTCTTCGTCTTCTTGCTCATCACGCGCGTCAGCGGCGTGCCGATGCTCGAGAAGAAGGCCGACACGAAGTGGGGCGGGCAGCCGGACTACGAGGCCTACAAGGAGCGGACGCCGGTGCTGGTGCCGCGACCCCCGCGGACGACGCCACCGCGGGAGCGCCCGGGGTGAGCTCCGACCTCGATCTCGTGGAGTACATCTGCGACGAGGCCGGGGCCGGGGGGGTCGTGACCTACCGCAAGATGTTCGGAGAGTACGCGCTCTATCGTGACGATCGGGTCGTCGCACTCGTGTGCGACGACCAGCTGTTCGTCAAGCCGACGGCCGGCGGGCGAGCCTACGCGGGCGAAGTCGTTGAGGCCGCTCCGTACCCCGGTGCCAAACCCTGCCTGCTCATCGAGGACAGACTCGACGACCGAGAGTGGCTGTCGGAGCTCTTTCGGTTGACGGCGGCGGAGCTGCCCGCCCCGCGGCGCAAGGCCCGGAGTCCAAGGAAGCAGCGGGCTCGGCGATCAGAGTGAGCCGCCGATGGAATGAGCCGCCCGCTCCGCGTCGCCGCGGAGATTCGGACACCAGTTGCCGGTGCATACTTGCGTCATGGACGATCCCAGGTACTGGATAGGCGTGGTCTCGCGTTCGCACGTTCGACTCGGCGTGGAGGGAGGCTTCATCCAGCTCAACCACGGCAAGAGGACGCCGCTGGCAAAGTTCAAGGCGGGTGATGGCCTGGTCATGTACTCGCCGCGGACGGCGTACCCGGACGGCGAGGTCCTGCAGGCTTTCACGGCCATCGGCAGGATCAAGTCCGCCGAGATCTACCAGGTCGAGATGACACCGGACTTCAAGCCGTACCGGATCGACGTCGAGTTCTTCGCCGGCGACGAGGCGCCGATCCGCCCGCTCATCGACGGACTCTCGTTCATCCGCAGCAAGACCCACTGGGGCGCCGCATTCCGTTTTGGGCAGGTCAAGATCGCGCGCGACGACTTCTTCCGGATCGCGGAGGCGATGCGCTGCGAAGCGTTCGCGGCGGACCGTGGCTGACGGCCCCCCGGCCTCGTCGCCGCCCGGGTTCGAGGTCAGGCGAGGGCTCACCGAGTCGCAGGTGGACGATCTTCTCGTTCTGTACTCTGGGGAGTGGTGGACGGAGGATCGCACGCCGGCCGACGTCGAACGCATGCTCGCCGCCACCGATCTGGTGTTCGCTGTGGTCGAGGCCTCGGCGGCGGCAGTAGTGGGGTTCGCGCGGGTGCTGACCGACCAGACCTACCTGGCGCTTGTCCTTGACGTGATCGTCGCGCCGGCGTACCGCGGACGGGGTCTGGGCCGGCTCCTCGTCGAGACGATCCTTGCGGAACCGGGACTGCAGGCCGTGAGGAGCGTCGAGCTGGTCTGCCAGCCGGAGAGCATCCCGTTCTACGAACGATGCGGCTTCTCGGCGAGTGTCGGTCGATCCGGACTGATGCGGCGGACGGCGGACCCGCGGCTCGGCGCGCCTGCGTCTCAGGAGTCCGCGGCGGGTGAACTCGATGACTGAAGTCCGCGCCGCGCGGGCCGAAGATGCGCCGGCGATCCGGGCAGTGCTCGCTGCCTGCTTCCCGACTGAGGCCGAGGCGCGGCTCGTGGAACTGCTCCGCGCCGCCGGGCATCTGCCGGTGTCGCTCGTGGCCGAGGAGGCGGGCCGGATCATCGGGCACGTCGCCTTCAGCCCGGTCTCGCAGGGCCCCGACGCCGTTGTAGGCGCCGGTCCGGGCGGAACAGCCGCTGGCGGAGCCGCCGCCTGCGGCACCCTCCGCGGCGCCGGCCTTGCACCACTCGCCGTCCTTGAAGCTCACCGCAAGCGAGGGGTGGGCGCGGAGCTCGTGCGCGCCGGGCTCGAAGCTTGCACGACCACGGGCTTCGAGTGGATCGTCGTCCTCGGCGACCCGGCCTACTACGCCCGCTTCGGCTTCCGGCCCGCCGCCGCAGCCGGTCTGCATGACGAGTACGGCGGCGGGCCGGCCTTCCAGGTGCTCGAGTTGCGGCCCGGGTCGCTCCCGGCGCGCGAAGGGCTCGTTCGGTACGCACCGGAGTTCGCGTCCCTGAGGTAGGCCGTCGTCCCGCGAACACGACAGGGGCCGGAGCCGTCGCGTCTCTCCGGCGCGGTAGACTGCGCAGCATGGATCCCTCCGTGACCGAGCGCGACAAGATGCTTTGCGGCGAGCCCTACGACTCGTTCGATCCGGAGCTTCTGGCCGCCCGTTTCGAGGCTCGCCGCCTCACGCGCAGGCTGAGCGACCTCGACCCGGCGGACGCCGCGGGTCGGGAGCAGGTCCTGCGCGCCCTGCTCGGCGGCGTCGGTCCGGGCTCCTGGGTGGAGGCGCCGTTCTTCTGCGATTACGGCGCCCAGATCAGCATCGGCGCCGGCGTCTACGTCAACATGGCCTGCGTCTTCCTCGACGCCGCCCCGATCACGCTCGGCGACGACGTTCAGGTCGGGCCCGGCGTGCAGTTGCTCACGTCGGATCACCCCCGGGACGCCGGGGAGCGTGCGAGCGGCGCGGAGTGGGCGTACCCAATTGCGATCGGCGCTCGTGCCTGGCTCGGTGGCGGCGTGATCGTGCTTCCCGGCATGACGATCGGCGAGGACGCCGTCATCGGCGCCGGCAGCGTCATCACCCGGCCGGTCCCCGCCGGCGTGGTCGCGGCCGGCAACCCGTGTCGCGCGATCGACAGGCCGTAGGGTTTGTGCGTCGCGCCC
>Ga0118677_10001233_pt1 | contig 54930 bp, 38 predicted proteins | sample AliMusrvi5mmetaG_FD_86154 | JGI IMG/M metagenome (GOLD analysis project Ga0118677, IMG submission 86154)
TAATAATTTATATTTCTAAATCATCAAACGGGGATTTTATTTTTTTAATACTATGGGTACTTACATGTGTATAAATCTCGGTCGTTTTACTGCTTTTATGCCCCAGAATTTCCTGAATATATCTCAAATCTGTTCCATTCTCAAGCAGATGGGTAGCATACGAGTGTCGAAGCCAATGAAGCGTTACCGGTTTCTTAATTTTTGCCGCAACAAGTGCATGCTTTAAAACCATCTCCAAACTTCGCTCACTATACTGTCCTCCTGCATTTTGTCCTTCAAATAGCCAGATTTGAGGCCGGTAACTTTTATAGTATTCCCTTAACATGAAAATAGTTTTCTCTGATAAAGGAACAACCCGGTCTTTGCGTCCTTTCCCCTGCCTGACGATAAGTAAACCACGTTTACTGTCAATATCTGTCGGCTTTAATTCCAATAATTCCCCCCTTCGTAATCCGCACGAATAAATCAGACTTAACATTGTCCTATGCTTCTGATTATGCAAAACCCGGAGGATTAGCGCCACTTCTTCTTTACTCATCACATTCGGGAGCTTATGTTCACGACGCGGCCGTTCCAATTGTTCGGTAATTAATACTGAGCCACGTATTGTTTTGAAGAATAACCTGGCCGTATTGACCGCCTGATTTTGGTAGGAGAAACTCAGCCTTCTTGGGATCATATATTGATTTACAAACCGTCGCATATCCTCATTCGTCACCTCGGCACTCGTCCTGGGCTTAACAAACCGCAGGAATGTCGTTATGGCCATAATGTATGTCTTCACCGTAGAATCGCTGTAGCGCTTGTGTTCCAACCATTGCCTGAATTGGCCGATCTCTTTCAGACTTTCAGAATCTAACCGGGGCAATTCGGGAATTAATTGTGGATGGATATAGTGATCATGATCAACCCGCCTGATCGTTGCGGAAGTTGTAATACAGCCTATCCGCGTGCCGAAATAGTCTTTAAGCAGCTCAAGATTCCTGCTGTAATTGGGTATCACCCATCTCAACTGCTGGTTATTCCACCTCACATATTTAAAGGTGCGCACAAATTGGATATCTGCTTCATTCTTTGGCATTTTAAGAATCAGGCTTGTCCCGGAAACCTCAATAGCTATTTCTGCCTCTGCCGGTTTTGCCAGTGAAAAAGTTGCCGGCGTGTTGTGCTCAATCGGTTGATTTTGCGGGAGCTCAATATCGGGGAATAATCCCATAAGCTGACGATAAGCCTCCTGATTACAGGGAATATGCCACGCCCCGATCGTCCTGCTCCACCTGGCATCGGGAATCTGCCTGATCCTGGAAACCTTCTCCTGACTAAACGAAAAATCAACCCTCAGGCGATCCTCGTTATGATGAACGATCTTACTTGTCTTCATGGTAAAGACTTTTAAATCAAATAATCCTCCACGCTAACAAATATACACCTTTTTAAGCTAATCCACTCCTGGTAAGATTACCGGTACCCCTCCAATCTTTTCAATCAGGATACCCGGCTTTTCATTAGAACGACCGGTTCCTGATCACTGAGCGATAATTCTTTAAAGTGTCAATGAATAATGGTCTTCGTCATCTTACAGATCAATGTTATTACGAATTCATTATCTGAGATGTTGAAAGATATCTTAGCTTACACAATCTATATTACACTTCCTTTGCACTCTTAAAAAGAGCCGGCCTGAACTCATAAGGAGCCGGCCTGATCTCTAATTAAGCGCCAATGTTCAATATTCATTAGGGATCGCACCCGATCACTTAACTTTATCTAAAGGTCTGCCGTTATTAACCGACAATTTGCCATTGACTATCTTATAACTATAAGTTGAAGAGGCTTGCCCTGCAGGTTTTAAAGTGTATGTGTCATCAGATACAACAATCTCCCCTTTATGACTAAATGATACAGCCGAACCATTGACTTTTCCAACTGCTGAGTAGGAATAGGTGTTGTTTTTATTCACCACAAAAGTCGCCATTATGATTTTATCGTTGGTTTGGAAACCTTTCCATGTACCCACTAAATTACCAGGTAATGACTTTGAAACAGACCTGGCAGAAGCTACTACGGGTTTGACACCTGCATTTTCCAAAGCCTTGACAATATCGCTTTTATTCTCCGCAGCATTGTTGGCATAACTCAGCGCTGAATCACCCACTTTGTTTACGGCATTCACTTCGGCACCACTCTTGATAAGCAGGTTTACAAGTTTTGAGTTCCCTGATTGCGAAGCCAGCATGAGTGCCGTTTCGCCGGCGGTATTTGCTAAATTCACATTGGCGTGGTTTTTAATTAAAATTTCACAAACATCTACCGCAGCTTTCCAGCCATCGCTTGTACCAAGTTTGGCAGCACACATGATTGCTGTCATATCCTGCGCATGCAGGACATTCGGATTGGCGCCCAATTCCAGTAATTTGCTGATGGTAAGTCGTACTTTTTTATCGACAGGACTAAACGACATGGCTAATCTGGCCAATGGTCCCGCCCATGGCGATTCTTTCGATACTTCATTTACATCGGCACCACTCTTCACCAACAGGTCTAACATTTCGAGATGATATCCCAAAGCGGCATAACTAATCGCATTAAAAAACACTGAATTATATCCATTCAAAATGGCCTTCTGTTCTATTAAATACTTTGCGGCATCCAGGCTATTGTGTTGAGCTGCCATTTGGATCGCATTAATTCCTTGCGAAGTTGCCAGATTAATATTTGCACCATTTTTTACTAATATTTTTAATCCCTCCACATTGTTGAATGACGCAGCTACGTTAACTGCTGGTTCATCGCCAAGCGTTCCGGCTTTGCCCAGGTGATTTACGTCCACCTTATACTTTGTAATAAAATAATCTGCCCAATTGGCTTGTTTGGCTTGTATCATTGCCGCATTTAAAGGCAACCTACTATGGATGGTGGGACCATATTTATTGGCTTTGTATTTCATGATGATATCCAATATATCAAAGTTGTCGTGATCTATTGTTTCAGGAATCATCCCATTCCATGACTCATCCGGATTAACACCTTCCACTTTTGCCCCTCGTTTTAAAATTGCTTCAACAGCTTCGGCATGCTGCGACTGAACGGCATCAAGGTAACCCGTGGCATTATATTTACCCATGTAATTCACGTTTAATTTGGGACCCGCGTTGTTTAAAATAGCCATGGTGACCGCTTTTGACTCCTCACCTGGGTTTTTTCCAAAAGTCGCTACGATTAAAGCATCAAACTTGTTATTAAATTCGCTATGATAATTGATATCCACCCCCATTTTGATGAGCCGAACCACATTGTCCAATTTTGAATTATAACTGGCTGAACTAAGTAATGCAACCAATGGTGTTGTTGCCCACGATTTGTCAATATCCGGGTCTGTAATGGTTATTGTTTTCACATTAATTTTAGGCGAATCCAATAATATTTTAACGATGTCGTTATTCACTTTAAGGACACCACCGCATGCTTTGTTTAACAAGGAGACACCTTCGTAAACCTCATTTACATTTGCACCGGCATCTACCAACGCTTTTAACTGATTGACATCACCTTTCTCAACTGCAACGAAGGTTAATGGTTTAACTCCTGCTGACTGAGCTGATGCTGTGATGGATAAAAGTGATATGCAAAAGATCACCATGAAATTTTTAATGTCTTTCATAATTCGCGTTAAAGTTGTTTGCTGCTGATTTTCAAGTACGGTGATTGCTGATAATGGAAGGAAACAGGTGTGTTTTTATTAATGTACGAATGAACAGCGCATTAGTCGTGCAATATCAAAACAATGAACATACTTCGTTTCAAAAGTACAAAATTCTTCAGAAATACCTTCGCTCCCGCTCGTTGGATATTCTATATGAACTGCAACTATTTGTTATCACTCCAACCTTTAATCTTCACTGGCATCATTTGAAAAAGGCCGAACGAATGAGGAAAAACCTTTAACGATTGTGAATCGATCAGGAGCATGCCTATGCATAGAGTAGAGCAAGGATGGGAGGCCGGGCAATTATCCAATTGAGATGCACATCACGAGCGCCAAAAATTTTAAATTTGTACGCAAAGCCTAATACGGAACACGACCATAATGTTACCACGGCTCACTCAACGAAGTCATGAATCATTGCAGACCCATTATTACAAAGTAAGTCCATATACCAAAGTTCACCACTTTTCGGTTACTGAGCTTTGTCGAAGTATCCCATTGTTTAACGAACCGCCGTATATGAGAACCGAATGTATGTTAGTGGGAGAGGCTCTCCCTGAGGTGTTCTTGGGGGGTCTACTCGATTGGCGGCAGATTTATGATTTGTTGTCTTTTGATTTTTCTAATGCGTCAAAATATAAAAATAATGTCAATAATAAAAATAACAAACCTGTAATGATTGCTACAAAATACATTTTATCATTTAGCAAATTAAGTGCAGCGATTAATACACCTAAAGAAATTAGTCCACCAAATATTGCATACCATTTTGTCTTGTAAAACCATGAGTATGGAAATAAATGAGCTCCGGTAATAATAGCATATGACATTATAAAATAGTCAGGCATTTTAATCATCGTAAATATTAGAAAGGGGAAATAAATTAATTGAGCAAAGTTTAACCAAAGACCCAATGGCTGTAATGGATTGTCAACAATTTTCCAATTTGTCTTGAAAATCTTAGATAAAAAAAATGCTAATGGTAACATTGGAGTACCGACTATAAAAACAAAAATGGATTTGTCATAAGAATTAAATTTAAGTGTCCATATATAAGCAATGATAAACCAAATAATACTTGCACCTAAAGTGAAGTCAATTCCATTTTTTGCTTTTATTGATAATTCAATTCTCAATTTGTCAATGTCTTTGTTTGTCATTTTTTTTAAATTATGATTTAAAAATTGCCACCAACATACTAGCGTTTTATTTAACGTTTCCCCAAAGTTAGGTTTAAAAAAGGTGAACGTTAAATAATAAATTGAAGTTAAGTTTGAAACACTGGGGGAAATGGTAAATAAAACTGAATTGAACTATGCCGGGAGTTTGCCGCTATGCGAATTCTATTGTGAAATTTCGGGATGAGAATAATATCGCTTCTATTTTTTAAAATCAGTGGCATAACTTTATCGTTGCAAATGATTGGCAAGTAACACCTCGTTGCAAAGGAGGGGGATAGGGGAAAATATTATAAATAATAGTTTTCTTTTTATAGAAATATGCTAATCGATTAGCGACAGGCTTTTTTGTTTCTATTTTTTATTTCAATAATTAACTTTCAGTTTTTACAATTGGGTATAGAAGTAATTTTTTATTTCTTCATTTTTTGCGAGTTAAGATAATCTTGCTTCATTTTCAAAAGATCAACAGTTGAACAATCAGCTATTAATTCCTTAATTATTTCAATTGGCATCTCACTCTCGTTGATAAAATTGATACATCCTTTCTGAAAATTTGCCTTATTCAAAAGTGTTTTATATTTTGTGTGCAAGATGGTTGATCCATAAATTGGCAGGGCATGTAATGACATATAGTTTTTGACACTGGCAAGTCCGTATTTCATGAAGCCTTTTCCTTTATAAATAATCATCATTTTTCCCATCATTGATCCTACTTCGGCTTTAACACTTTTATCATTTTCAATGATTGCTTCATGGATAATTTTCAAAATGGTTTGTCTTTCTGATGGTTGCTTTGATATGTAGGTGTTTATTTCCATATTGTTCTAATTATATGTTATTTTCTAAGAGCCTGCTGGCAACTCATATAAACTCCTGACAAAATCAGCCCTGTTCATCCAAATTTGATTGATTAGGCCTGACAATAGTCAGATTTATCTTGTAAAAATAATATTCGTATTTTAAAAATCATCGAAATGGGACTTTATTTTTTGTAAGCTTTTTTCACTAACATGCATATAGATTTCAGTTGTCTTAGAATTCTTATGTACAATAAGTGCATGCACGTAACGCCGATCAGGCCCCAATTCCAAAGGTTTTGTTACTCCACACCCTCAAGGTTTTCGAAACCTTGAGGGTGTGGGGTAATATCGCATCAGCTTCCTTATGTCAGTAACATTACTTTATCGTTACAACCGATTGACAAGTAATGGCTCGTTGCAAACGATGGGGATTGGGTCGTAGGCTGAATCGCCCGGTTTCGCTTTTACGGAACTAAAAATCTTTATAATACAATAAATCTGTATATTAACGCATGGCTGAACCATCAGTAAGCCGTAGTTTTGGACATTGTTACTCCAAAATTGTACATTTATATGGCATTTATGTGCATTTCTATGGCATCAAGGTACATAGATGTGGTATCCATATATATTTCTATGACATCCATATACATTTCTACGGTATCAATGTGCATTTCTATTCCAAAAATGTACATTGATGTGGCATAAATGTGCATCACAATTTCATAAATAAGCAATTCTGTAGCATTTATGTGCATTTCTTTTTCATAAATATGCAATTCTGTGGCTTCAATTTGCATTTTCCCGCCAATAATGCAGATGGTTATTTTACCGGTACCCAGCGGAGTTGTTACGTTCTGTTTTCATCAAACACAGAACCCTACCCGAATAGAAAATATGGATAATAAAGTTATTCAACTGCGGCTGGTATTGAATATCGGATCAATTGGCCTATTTCCATTAAGTATTTTACCCTTCCGCGATATCTTTCAACGTATTGAAAATTTCGGGTGCAAGCTTTTTTCGCTATTTCAATTAAAATGGCTGCACTTCCTTCGTGCGAAATTTCATTTACGCCATATATTATCAATATTTAAAGCATTTTTCAGCAGACGCTATTTATCGTTTTCATTCGACTTCCAATTATCGCCTCGTTGCAATCTTGGTGATCGGGGCTGGATTGATAAACTTGCAGGGGAAGGGATGACTTTTAATTACGCTATTTCTTTGATCTGAATCGTTTTCCCACGTGCAAATTATTACTTCCGGGAACCGAATGGCAATAACCTTCTTTAGGGGTAACTATTTTTGCATGGGAATATCAATTTCAAATCAAAAACATACTTGTCATCATTCACTAACAGGTTAATCTATTACTTTTGCTATTATTTTGATTTGATCATTACTACAAATACCAAAACTAAAAAATAAGGAGAGACAAAATGAACCAAAAATTTATTGGAATAGTTATTTTAATGTTCGTCCTTTCAATCCAAATTTCCTGGGCACAATTGAATAAGGCGACTAAGGCAGATCATCAGTTGAAAAAGGGTGAAAAATGGATTCCAATATTTAACGGGAAGAACCTTGACGGCTGGACTCCTAAGGTTACAGGTTATAAGGTGGGTGAAAATCCTCTTGATGGATTTCGCGTTGAAAATGGAATCTTAAAAGTTGATTACAGTAAATTTGTTCGGTTTAACGGGCGATTTGGCCATCTTTTTTATAAAGACAAACTCTCTTCGTATATTCTGCGTGTTGAATATAGGTTCCATGATGAATTGTTGCCCGATGCTCCAGGCTATTGCTACCGGAATTCGGGTGTGATGATTCATTCGCAATCGCCCGAAAGTATGGATATTTTGGAAAATTGGCCGGTTTCACTCGAAGCTCAGCTTCTTGGAAGCACTCCAAAATTGAACCAGAAGACGGCAAGTGTTTGTACGCCAGGTACTACGGTGTATTACAATGGTGCGTTTACGGAAGAGCATTGCATCAGTTCGACTTCTAAATATTTTTACGATGGTGATTGGGTGACTTTGGATATCATAGTTCATGGAGGAAAATCGATTTATCATGTCATTGATGGTGATACAGTTCTGGCTTATTCGAACCCACAGGTAGGGGGAATGTTACTGCCTGAAAATTATCCTGTTCCTTCGGGTACATTTCTGGAGGATGGCTATATTGCACTTCAGGCCGAGGGGACTCCTATTGATTTCAGAAAGGTTGAGCTGAAAATTCTAAACGAAAACAACTACATCTCAAAACCAACAACGAAAGTATTAACTAAAAATGTAACATCAACAAAAACAGTCAAAGTAGTCGATAACTTTGATTCTTATTCGAATAACGAGGAACTGTCAAAAGCCTGGTATCATCCGGAGCATGGTGGTCAATTGATTCGTAGTCTTGATACTAAAATCAAAGGGTACGGGAAACATAGTCTTAAATGTGAATATGTTACCGAAAGCTCGGATGAAAAGTTTTACTGTCCGGTTTGCCGTGTAGCAAAATGGGATCTTTCTGGTTGCAATGGAGTTCAGTTCTGGTTCAAACCGGATGGTTCGGGACGTGAGTTTACGATGCAATTCAATATTGCTGATAAGAACGGCAAAAACATTCACGATTTGTGGGATTACAAATACCTGACCGAAAAGGGCGATACCTCGGCTCGTATGGTCAACTTACCATTTTTTAGCCTCGTTCACAATACAAAATATGCTGATTCTCCTGATGTCAGCCCAGTCTTTAAACCTGAAGCGATCATTGAAACAGCCATTTATATCGGAGGTCGGAATGACCTACCTGGGAAAGGTGTTTATTATTTTGACGAGATAGCAGGGGCAAAACTTCAATATTGAAACCAGAATCGCATTAATGAATTAAGACTTAAAATCCCTCAAAATATTCATCAAATATTTTGAGGGATTTAATGTTTAGGGCAATAGGGAAAAATATAGTTTTGAAGAGCTATGTTTTTGTCCAGTGAAAGTATTTCATTTCATATTATAATAGTCAAATTTAAAGAGCCATTTTGTAAATATAGTTACCCGACCCGACCTTACAAAAATATCTTCCATTAGCTGATTTTGTGACGGTTGTTATCTTGCCATTTTCGGTTACCGATGATTCCTGGTTTGTTGGGAGGTAAATAGTAGCGGAGGTATTGGCAGGTATTTCTACCTTCATCTCCAAAATATTATTTTCCTTTTTCCATTCGCTTCTGATCATCCCATATGAAGAGTTGTAGCTTGTTTTTACCCAGCTTATATCGCCTACGATTTCGGGTCGGATGACGATGTTCCGGAACGCGACACTGTTTTCCTCCTGCTGAATACCTCCAAGGCCGGTATAAAACCATTCCATGATATGGCCAAGCATTAAGTGATTGTTCGATACCTCCTCAAGCGCAGGCCACGACTCTGTTAAAGCAGTTGCCCCTTTTTTCAATTGGAAACCATAACCCGGTACATCATTCCGGTAGTTCATGTCGTATAATAATTGCGAACCGCCCCCTTCTTCGAGCGCTTTGACTAAAAAGTGAAAACCAATATCGCCTGCGGTCAATGATTTTCCCGATTGGATAATCGAATCGACTAAATTTTTGAATACTGCGTTCTTGTCATTTTCGTTTACCAATCCAACACATAACGGCATTGCCATTGCGGTCTGGCTTCCAGTCGAATAAACTTTGGTTGTATCGTTATAGAATTTAGTATTGAAAGCTGTTTTTACCTCATTTGCAAGGGTGGTCATCTTTATGGCATCTTCTTTATTATTGGTTAATTCCATCATTTTTGAAAGTAAGAGGATATCGTAATAATAAATTGCTGTAGCAGTTAAAGCCTTAGGTGTTAGTTGTGCCTCACCTGGCCTGTTTGGACCATAATCGAACCAATCGCCCAAACCATGCGAAAGCAGATGGTTATCAGCTTTTGTGCCAAGATAGGCTACATATTTCTTCATCATTGGCATTGCCTCTTCAATAACCGACCGATCGCCATACCATTGCCAGATCATCCATGGAAGGATCACTCCTGCGCTTCCCCATTCGGGCGAATCGCGGAACCCTCCCTCAAACGGGACATACTCCGGAGCGATATCTGGGATTAATCCATCGGGCGTTTGCGCATCAATCATATCACGCACCATCTTGCGATATAAGGAATAAAGATTGTAATTATAGTGCATCGATGCTCCCATAAGATAAGTTTGTTCGAGCCAGCCTAGCTTTTCACGATGTGGACAATCGGTAGTGACGCTTTGCAAATTGCTTCTTACTGCCCAATCGATGAGTGTGTAGATCCGGTTGAAAAGCTGATTTGAACATTCGAATTCCCCAATTTTGGGCGCTGAATTCGACGTGTGCAGTAATTGCAGATCAATGATTTTCGGAGTTTCAGCGTTTTGTTTTTCTGATTCAGGTGCACCGCCTTCAACCATTACGTACCTGAATCCGTAATAGGTGAACTTTGGTCTCCATATCTCTACACCATCCCCTTTGAGTGTATAAGAATAATAATAGGGGCCTCCCGAAGCATTTTGATTCACCTTTTTATCCTTGAAAATCAACTCTCCCGGGGTCATCTTAATCACTGATCCCTTTTTTCCGCTTACTTTCAATTCGATGATTCCAGAGCAATTCTGACCAAAGTCGTAAAGGTACTTTCCGGGTTCTGTTTGCGAAGTATTCTTTACTTTGATCACTTCACGTATCGTAACCGGAAAATCTGTTTCTGCGGATAATTTTCCCGACGGAACAGCTACAGGAAGAGCCATCATCCATTTTGAATCGTCAAATCCAGGACGATCCCATCCCTTTTGCTCAAGTGTGGCATCATCATCTTCGCCGCCGTAAATACTTGAATAAACGATGGGCGAAGGGGAACATTTCCAGTCTGTTCCCGATACGATTATTGAAGTGGTACCATCCTCAAAAAGGATATTCAGTTTACTGATCATCTTGGGATACCCGTAGGCAATGACCAACTTTCGATATCGTTCGCGGTTGATGTTGTAAAAACCGTTTCCCACTATTACCCCAATGGCATTTTTACCCTTTATTAATTGTGAAGTCACATCGTAACTGTTGTAAAGGCATACTTTGTCGTACTTCGTCCAGCCGGGTGCCAGAAAACTCTGACCAACTTTTTGCCCGTTAATGGTCGCTTCGTAATGACCCAATCCACTGATGTAGAGTGTAGCATTTTTGATCTTCTTCTCAACAGAGAACTCTTTTCTGAAAAGGGGGACAATACTTCGTTTGACAGCTTTATTTCCAAGCTGATCGCCCGACAAATGAATTCCGGGGACTACTTTCATCGAATCCGGAAGGTTTTCAAAGCCAATCCATAAGGCTTTATCCCAGTTGTTTGCAGATAATAGTCCCATCTGAAAGTATTCAGGGCTACTCCATGAAGTTGCTTCTCCGGACTGATTAAAGATTTTAACCTTCCAGTAATATTTCTTCTCCGAACTTAAAGCTGAGCCACTATACTTAACCTGATTAGAGCTGTCGGATTTTACAACTTTCGAATCCCAGGTATTGCCAATGTTTTTATTAATATTATCAGGACTATCGGCGACAATAATTTGATAGGCAGACTGTCGGGTATCCCGTTCACTTGAATTGATTACCCAGCTAAAACGGGGGGTCTTCATTTCAATACCCATAGGATTAATCCTGCCTTCGCATTTGAGATCGGAAACTGAAATGGGATTCTGAGCGCAATTTATGAAGGTCAGTAAAATAGTCACGAAGAAAAGCGCGTATGTTAGTCTGCTCATTTTAAGAGGATTAGATTCTTGAATATTTCGTTGGATACTTTGAACGCTGTACCATGACGTACACCATCCGGAAAGGTTACTTTATCGGAGACATCTTCCCAGTCTTTCATATTTTTAGACCTTACCGCTCCATATTTATGCTCGGTATATTTGTCGAAATAAACGTACACAAAATCATTTACTTCGAGTGCAGTTGGTCCTTCAGCCCAGTATTTCCCGGTGATAGGTGCGGATACTTCGATAGGGTAGGGGCCCGAAGCATTTTCCGATTTCGTAAGCCGTATATTTTTTTCGGGAGGGTTGGGATTCTCATTTTTGAGGAACATATAAAATGCTTTCCCTTTCTGTAAGATTGTGGCATCTATTACACTGAAATCGGGATTGAAAAAGAGCTTAGTTGGACTAAAACTCTGAAAATCGGAAGTAGTGGTACAATATATCCGATGGTTCAATCCTTTTTCGCTTTCGGAAGATGCAACGTCTGTATGATGTCCGGGAATTGTTGTTGCCCAAAAGATGATGTAGTTTTTATTCTGAGGATCATAAACCATTTCGGGTGCCCAGCAGTTTTTGGCGGTTGGTTCATGAGCCATAACTGGGATCGCCTTTTGTTCCGACCAATTTACAAGGTCTTTGGATGATGCATATCCAATTTGGCGTTCTTTCCAGCTGCTTGTCCACACCATATGAAAGATTCCGTCTTTTCCTTGAAGGATAAATGGATCACGCATCAGTTTATCAGTTCCGACTGTTGGAGTTACCCATGATTTACCCTCCTTTAATGCTTCCCAATTTAATCCATCCTTGCTATATGCCAGGTGCAAACCATCCTGACCATTGTCTGTAAAGTAAGAAAACAAGTAAACTTGTTTCTGGCCTTTGCTTTGAAAAGTAAGGAATATGAAAAGAAGAAAGAGATATCGCATAGTTTAAGTGGTTGATTTTATTTCGCCAATAAAGCTTTATGGCTGAATAAGAACCAGCACAAATATAACGGATTTATCTTTTTGGCCTGAAATTTAATAATGCTCAACTTTTTTTTTAGATTTTTATCCCGAATAGAAATTGAATTAACTCTTTTCTCGTAAAAGGCAAGGTAAGCCTTCAAATAGGCCATCTGCAAATGAATGCTCCTCAAACCCGAATATTAATCGGTGTTTAACCCTATTTCGGAGTGTATCTTAGAACATAAAATCGGGGGAAAAAACGGTCGTTGCAACAATAGTAACCAATGTGGCTATGCCAAGTAAACTAATGATCAAAGACGCATCGGTTGAAGACTTGTCCTTATCAAATATTTCAATTTTCCAGATCATTTCAAGAGGAATTTTAACAGAATCTCTAACAGTTAGTTGATCTTTTGCATAAAGGTGAATTTCATTTATAATATATGACTGATCGACGTTTTCCCTTCGACGATACCGATGTGATTCTCTGTAATTGTTTATAAAATCATACCTCTCAGGGTAAATTTTATAAACAGTTCCAGACAGAAATCCATCTTCGATCTTTACATTACTTACATTCCATAACAGATCGTTATTGTGTAATATCAGGTTTTTATTGGCCGACTGGATTGCCTTTAAATCAGAAAGAGACGGTGTTACTTTCACTGTTGTTTTATAGTAATTGTGAAAACAACTGGAAAGTAAAAAAGTTGAAAGAATTAAAAAAGAGAAGAATAAACGTCTTAAACTTGATAAGAGAATTGATGAACTTTTCATTGCAACGAAAGAATTTTAAAATTAAAACAATTCTTAAAGAAGCTGCTTTGTCTTTAAACAAATAACTAAGTGCGCAAAAATGCATGAAGAGTTAATTCAAAGGTAATAATTATTTTACCACAATTGTCTTAATATTCACAAATTCCCGGATACCAACCTTTGATAATTCGCGCCCATAACCGCTCTCCTTTATTCCCCCAAAAGGAAGACGGGGATCTGATTTCACAAAGTCGTTCACAAACACGCAACCAGCCTCAAGACCTTTTTCGGCAAGTAATTTACCTTTCGTAATATCAGCAGTAAAAACAGATGCGCCTAATCCAAACACAGTGTCGTTGGCAATCCTGATCGCTTCTTCCTCCGTTTTGAACCTGAGCAAAACTGCTACGGGTCCAAATAGCTCCTCATGATAGGCAGGCATTCCGTGGAAAACATTCGTTAAGACTGTGGGTGGATAAAAAGGGGCTTTTCCTTCCGGGATAAACCCGCCAAGCAATACCGTGGCTCCCATTAAGCGACTTTCTTCAACTTGTTGGTGCAATTCGTCGCGTAAATCGGGCCTTGCCAATGGACCAATCTTAGTGGCGGGGTCCAACGGATCACCATAGGTGGCTTCGCTCATCAGACGCACAAATTCGGTTTCAAAAGCATCGTATATTTTGTCGGCTACAATAAATCGTTTGGCGCCAATGCAACTTTGCCCGGCATTGATCAACCGACTGGTTACGCACAAACGGGCAGCCTTTTCGATGTCAGCATCTTCTAATATCAAATAGGGATCGCTTCCTCCAAGTTCGAGAACCGATTTTTTCAACACAGTTCCTGCAATAGACGCGACTGATTTGCCGGCAGGAGTACTACCAGTGAGCGTAACCGCTTTAATAAGGGGGTTTTCGATCACTTCCTTTACCTTTTCCGAACCAATCAGTAACGTTCTGAAAACATTCTCAGGGAAGCCTGCATCGCGGACAAGCTGTTCGATGGCAAGGGCACAACCAGGCACATTAGCGGCATGTTTCAGAACGCCGGTATTGCCCGCCATTAATGCAGGAGCTAAAAACCGGAAAACCTGCCAGAATGGGAAATTCCACGGCATCACAGCCAAAACTGTACCTATAGGCTGATAGTTAATGTATGATTCTGAACCTTCAGTTTGAATGGTTTCATTTTTAAGAAACGAGGCAGCATGATCAGCATAAAAGGCACAAACTGTAGCGCATTTTTCAATCTCGCTAACGGCTTCACGCAACACTTTGCCCATTTCAGTGACCATGATTCCTGCCAGTTCGTTTTTTCTTTCAATCAATAGCAACTGAAGGTTCTTCATCAGTTTTGCCCGAAGCTCATAATCCGTCAGCTTCCATTGCTGGAATGCGATGTCAACCTGACTGATGATAGAGGTGACTTCTTCTGAAGTATATTCCGTATAGATTTTAATGACTTCGCCTGTAAATGGATTGACTGATTGCATAGCACAAATATTTTAATCAAAAATAACGCTAATCATTGACTTTATCCTGAAATGATTGAATTGGTACATACATTTAGATTTGTATTTTGAAAATTTGTATTTTTGGGACAATATGGAGGAAGAAATTAAAAAATGATTAATCAATCAATAATAGATACAGCGACACAATATATTAGGACTATTCCTAAAAGTATGGAACTTAAGAAAGCATATCTGTTTGGCTCATATGCAAAAGGCAATCAGAATAATGATAGTGATATTGATATAGCTGTTATTGTTGGTAAAATGGATGATTTTTTCTCAATCCAAATGGAACTTATGCGATTAAGGAGAACTATTGATTTAAGAATAGAGCCACATCCAATTTGGGAGGGTGATTTTAACATCCAGAATCCATTTGCCTTTGAAATAGAACACACTGGTATCGAATTAGTATAAATAATTCTATTGCGCTACTTTATTCATATTGCTTATAACGGAAATAACTATCGCGGGTGGCAAAAGCTTCCCGGGATTATTAGCGTTCAGCAAGTTATTGAGACGATGCTCAGCCAGGTGTTAAAAGAAGCTGTCTCAATTGTTGGCTGCGGGCGTACCGATGCGCAGGTTCATGCAAGCCAATTCTTTTTCCATTTCGATGTTGGCAGGGTGCTGGATTTCGATTTACGGTTTCGGTTGAATAAATGCCTGCCCCACGATATCACCGTTTATGATGTTATACTGATGGAGGGTTTGCGACATGCGCGGTTCGATGCCATTCAACGAAGTTACGATTACTATATTCATACGCGGAAAGATCCCTATCTTGTCGGATTAAGTTCATATTATCCATTGGAAAATCCCGATCTGAATAAAATGAATGAAGCTGTTAGTTTACTCACAAATTACAACGACTATGGCTGCTTTTGTAAATCGCCTTTAAAATATGAACACACGATCTGTCATGTTTCGAACGCGCAATTGTTTTCGAATGCAGATCACACGAGATTAAGGTTTCATATCTCTTCAAACCGGTTTTTGGCTGGAATGATACGGATCATTGTTGGGAAATTGCTCGAAATCGGTAACGGTGAACTTAGTGTTGCCGACTTCGAGCAATATCTCAAAACAAAGATGACCCCCAAAACAATCATCCCTGTTTATGCTCAGGGACTATATCTTTCGAAGGTCACCTATCCTTACCTTGATCTGCCATCAGCTTCAATCTTTGGTCGAATGCTTCAGCATGAGGTTGATTTTCCGATTTAACTGGTTTTACTAAGATTTCGCCACTCCGTGGCTTGATTTTCCGGTTTTGTTCATTTTCTACAAAGATTCTGCTGCTACGCAGCTTTTAACTTAGCAACGTAGTTGCATTATATTTGTAGATAAATGCTTTGTATTCAGTGAAAAAGCAAAGTAGTTGCGAAATCTCCTTTCGTCATTTTATCCCGAAAGATTTGATTTATTTCATCCCGATTAGGCTAAAGGGTTCCTCCAGTCCATAATCCATTAAGAAATACTCTCCGATACCAGGGATTTTGACAGGAGCGGTATCCCAGTCACCGGGGCCATTGATCCATCGATGGTTATCTTTATAAAAATAACCAAACGTATTTTTTAGACTACCGACAACTTTAACCGATACCTCATTTTTTCCATCATTGATAAATTGACTGATATTCAATTCATATGGCGGATAGGCAATAATTCCGGCTTTCTTTTGATTTACAAATACTTCAGCTATGATTCCCTTCCATTTGTTCAGCTTAACCTTGAATTGAGCGTCAGCTTTTGTAACCTCGAAATTTTCGGAATAAGCCACCTTTTGAGCATAAAAAGGATATCCCATCGATTTCCATGATCCTAATTTTGAAATCGTACCTGTTGATATTTCGAAACCCTGATTTAGTGGATTTAGCACAAAATTTCCAACAATATAAACAGGCATCAATTCGGCATGAACCGACATCTTTGGAGCTTTTAAAGTAAGGGTATTGATCCCTTTCTGAACCTTGTCGCCAATCGGGAATTTAAAAAATTCGCGGTCAATCCACCATTTATCGCTTTTCTCAACTTTCTTATCATTGATAAAGACATCCCACAATTCGGGTCGTTCAACAACCGCTGATAATTTATTGATTGTCTCCGCATCAGTGTTTTCGGAAATAGTAAAATGGTATTTCACTTCAAATCCTGAACCCACTTTAAAAGTATCGAGTGCAAGATAGTCTTGTTTGTACTGAATTTTATGCTGCCAGGGATTTCCCATTTTAAATCCCGAACTATCAAATAGCTGTCGCATGGCTTTCATAAAATAGGATTCAGTAAGATTCAGATTTTTTGATTTAAGATCGAGATAATCAAGTACCAACACATTTTCATTTTCAGGATGGACATTGATGATGCCTGAACCAGTGATCGTCTGCAAATTCAATGGAATTAAAGGTGCCTGTGTCTCATCAAATTTTTTTGTAGAAATAAAATACAAAGCACTTCCAACCGGAGGGAGCTTAATCTCAAATAATAACTGACCTTTATCTTCTATTGCATGTAAAAGTCTGCATTCTCCGGTCAATAAATCCATTTTAATCAATTGTTTTCCTTTGACATTGGCAATGGCGTTAACACTTTTTGCAGAGTCGGTATTGACTACAAATAGCAATTGGCCATCCTCCATTATTCTGCGTTGGTGATACAGTTCTCCTGAAACGGGGATCGTCTCCTTGAGAGAAAAATCGTTGATTGAAAACAGTTGTTTAACCACATGCTCATCCGTTTTATTTGCTATTGTCCATTGTTTGGAAAAGCTGTTTTTCAATTCATTTACCTCCGTCGATTCTGCACCATCGAGATAGGGGATTTCTTTTGCAAATGACAACACTTTACCTCCCTGCCGCAGGTATTCTTTCAATAGGGTAAAGGTAATTTTATCAATATTTTGGATTGATTCAGGAAATACTACCAATTCGTATGCCCGTTTTCCTACCGCCAATCTTCCGTCCTTTACCGATCCTATCATTTTTAAGACATTTTCAGAGCCAAGGTCATACTCAAAATGATTATGCTCTAACTCATAAATAAAAGATTTGAAATATTTCTTGATTGAATCGGGTGTTGTGTTCTTTTCACTTCGGGAGAAATACATCCAGGATGTAGTATTTGGTTGGATTACAAGCGTTTTATTGATTTGCTCACCAGACGACATTGCCAACGAAATACGTCCAAGGTAATCGCCCATTGATTTGTAACTATCCCACCAGGGTTCATGATAGGTAAATGATGGCGGATAATCAAATTTTCGAACTCCTTTAATGGTATAATAGGCAAGATGCTGATTTACAAAATTTACTCCCAGAACACCCTGCCAGTCAGCTAAACGTTTGAAATTGGCAAAGGTCATTTCCCAACCAGCACCGCCGTATGTTTCACTTAAGGTACGTGTCTTTCCGCTTTGATTTGCTGCACTATGTAACTCCCTGATTGCGCGCGTATTTCCGAACTGCCCACCTAATCCTTTCGGGGTATATTCATTTCCAAGCATGTCGACTCCCGGCTGTTGATGGTAGTAATAGAACGATGCTTCATCTGAACCATCGGTAGGCATAGGCCAGCCGTGTTCCCAATAGTGGCCGGTAAGTTTTAACCCATTTGCAGCACAATACTCACTATAGGGTTTTGCCCATCGATCGAGAAACATTTCAAGCAGCAATTCATAGTAATCATGCCTTACCTTTTTCCAGTTGCCTATTTCGTCAACGATTGAAGGGAGGTTTAATCTTAAATCGTAGCCCCAACGTTTTTCAAATTCAACGAACAGATCGGGTGTCCAGCGAAATGCGGTTTTGGGACCCATAGCTGCTTCAAGGTTGGGCTCATCGGTAAATATTCCCATCAAAGTTTTCCCAAATTCATCCTTGTCTTTATTTTCGTAACCCTTCATGGTGATCTCTATAAATTTCTGTGTCACACCTTTCTGAAGAAGATCAACGTAGGGGAAATTGCCATACCAATACGATTTGGAACCAAAGGTTTTTTTGAAAAGGTAATATACCCCTTTTTTACCTGTATAAGTTTCTTTTGCCGATGTGATATCGGTGAACTTATTTTTTTCAAACATCAGGATGGCCTCATATTTACTCGTGTCAGGTTTCAATATTTTCTGAAGTTCGCAACTTAAACCAGTACCCTGATTATATGATTCGGGCATTTGCGCGGGGACATGACCACCTGCAAAGCCGCTTGGATAAGAGTTTTCATCATATATCCATACTTTCATTCCCAGTTCTTTACCCTTACGAACCGTGTAATCGAAAAGATGATTCCATTCCTCCGAAAGATATTCGGTTATCAATCCAGGCCGGGGATGGATAAATACACCGCCGAGTCCCCCTTCTTTGAATTTTTTCATTTGGAAATCAATCCCTTCCTCGGTGATTTTATCGTTCCAATCCCATAACGGTGCGCTTCGGTATTCAGAAGGCGGATCTGCAAACAATTTTTTTAGCCCCGGATAGGTCTGAATACCTTCTAACGCAGGTTTGGTACTACATCCATAAGTAACGAAGATCAACAGAATTGTGACCATCACTATGCGTATATGATTTTTCTTCATGTTTGAATTGATTAAATGATCGTATTTATTCAGTTATTGGTTTTCCTATTGGTAAAGATATCGATAATATTAATATCCAACTGAAATCTGCTTATCCTTCCGAACTTCCTTAATAAGGGAAAGACTGAAGCAGTAGTTTCAGCAAATTTGTATTACTTTGATATCTAATATTTTTCCTAATTTTTCAATTTTATCAGCGATATGGCCTACTCCAATGGCACAATGGTGCGCAGGTCCCTGTTTCGACCACTCGTTCATGAACCGTTTAGCTCCAATTGAAAAACGGTAACGGCTATTGGTATTCCCGATTTCAAGAACAGGACCAGCAACAGATTCACCTTCGGCAACAAGCAGGAATATTCCATCTTTGTCTTCAACAACTGAAAGCAAAGTGATCGGACCATGTTTAACGCTCATCTGTATCGACAAGCCCTTGCCCGGTTTTCCATGATAAACAGAAAGCGGAACCAGTTTAACACGTCCTTCGGCGATTGCTGAATGTGCGGGTCCGTCATGACCGAGCATTACCACATCGTCCTTAAAATCCATCAGGTAGAATTCGGAGAAGGAACCTCCTGCGCCAAATTCGGCCATGATTTTCATTGCCTGCGCATTCTTTACTTCGCATTCGCCGGCTATCGGAATGTTTTTGCCTGTCAATAAAGTATTTCCGGCAATAACTGATGTTGCTATGTTCTCATAATCATTGCCCGATTCTCCTTCGTAATAGTAGGCCATGGAACCTAAATTGCGGTTTTTCACCAGCATATCCAACGCTAATGAAGTTCGTGCAGCCCGTTCAATTTCTGCTAATTCGCATTCAGGTGCCACTTCAAAAGCGTCATTAAATTCCTGAATTTTTACCTGAACTTTGGCATCAGTAAGTTCATCGCGATATTTTTTGAGTTCGCACATTTCGAGCATTTCAATGTGCGTACCGAACACCGCCGATTGTTTGGTCAGATCGGTGTAAACGTCCAGCATACCACCGTAATAATGTCCCAGAATACCCAACCGGTTATTGCGGATTGCAGCGGCAACGCGGGCAGCTTCGGTCCACACTTCAATCTCGTGCCAGGCTTCTTCATCCTGAAGGTATCCTGTCACAATGTCGTACTGAATTCCGGAGCGGTTGAATACGCTGGCAATTTCCGGAACCGAACAGGCCTGGCAATGTTCGAGCCAGACCCCTGTCATTTTACCACGATCTCCAAGTTTGTTGAAAGCTTCATAATCAAGATCAGCAACTGGTTGAAGATTCAATATCACAACCGGAACTTTCAGTTTTTGAACGATTGGTAAAACAGTTGATGAAAGCGCATAAGTGGAAACATACAAAAAGACGATCTCCACGTCCTGCGATTTTAGGAAGCCTGCAGCTTCGTGTGCTCTAACTGGACTATCAACCATTCCGGCGTCAATTACTTCAACCCTGTAATCGGCGATTCTGTTTTTAATCAATTCCTGGTATCCTTTCAGATTGCTGAGTAATCCGTCGAACTGTGCCCAATAAGTATCGAGGCCAATTCCAAATAATCCTACTTTAGTATTCATTCAATTATTTTATTAGTAATCGTACCGGGCCAATTAACCCGGATTTTAATAATGGAGAATCTTTTTTATAAAATCTGGCAGTCGTAAAGGTGAACCGACCCGATGTTCTTGGTTGCTTGTTTATTAACCAGTCCGGCCATTTGTTGTCTTTAATTCCATCATCTGGAAACTGTTCGTCACCAATCAGCCTGTTAGGCCAAAGGTTTGCAACTTCAATCTCAATTTGGTTGTTCCCGGGTTGAATAGCATCCGTTATTTTCAATAGATTAGGGGTTGTCCAGACTACACCCATATCTTTCCCGTTAATTCGTACGCGGGCAAGGTTGTTGACTTCACCAAGATCAAGGTAGAGATCGGCATTTCTATCCGACAAGATTTTCTTTGATAGATTTATATTTTTCCGATAGGTAGCGATGCCTGAATAATACTTAATACCACCATCATTGCTCATCGACCAGTCTTCTAACTTTTTGAAAACAATATTTTTAGGACCTCCCCAACTCGGGTCGAATGAAACATTCCAAGGGCTGGTTACTACCATGGCTACTTTCGGCTCGGAAAAGTTTTTTGCCTGTGCATTTACATCCGGATTTGGTCTTTTATCTTTGTCAAATACAATGAAATAGCTTTGATATTGTCCTAATTCCAAAGGTATGTTCATTCTCTCGTTCTCAATGGTAAATTCGGGAAGCGGACGAGTTTCTCCTGAAAGTGGGTCCCACAATTCCGGAGTACCATCACCTACGCGGAAAGTACAGATGGATTTTACCCGTTCGTTGGTTTTATTCGAAACGAAATAAATTTCCCTGTTTTCCGTTGAGCGATGCGTATACCTGATGGGTCCGGCTGATTCAAAATCTTGCTGAACCCCCATCTTTTTCAGAATTTCAGCTGTAACATCGTAATTAGGATATAGTTCGGGCAGTTTGATATTCGAAAGTGATCCTCCCCAATAAATTTTCCCTTTTTCAAATTGAATTTCAGAAATCTCTCGCGGAGGGGTTGTATTTCCCCACATTAACAGTGCTTTCGAAGCAACCTGCTGATCACATTCAGGATAATTCACAAGACTGGGAGATTTTAGTGGTGGATTTCCAACGATCACAGCACCTTCTTTCACGAGCGATACAATTTTATCCAGTAATTCAGGAGTCATTGTTTCCATCGCCGGCAAAACGAGTAGCCGATAGGTTGCCCCACCAGGGAAAACAATCCGGTTATCTTTTACACTTGCTGTTTTCAATTGAGATGGTGAACAACCATCGAAATTATAACCTTTCCGATCCGGAAGCATTTCATCACCCGTTAATGCTGAAGCAGGAGCACGAAAAACATGTGGTGCACCTTCAGGAGTCAGGTATAAGATATCTGCGATGGTCTTACCCTGTCGTAAAATATAGGAGCATCGGGTGATGTACCGGTGGTATCCGTCAGCCATTGGCCACCAGGTCTGGCTTCGGTCCCAATGAACACCGTAGGGCCCCATTGTCATTCCTGGCTTCAGGTTATCATCGAGGAACTGATGCTGAAAGGTATGGTAAACAAAGCGGTTTATTCCTGCCGCAAAAGCCCAGTCACCCTGGTTTTTCATAGAGCCAGGATATTGTTTCCAAGCATCATGGTCGGCTGTAAATGCTTCTGCTGCAACAACCTTGTTTCCGTTCGCATGGGCGATGGAAGCCGCCTGAATACAACTGAAAGAGGAGTTAAAACCATAACCTCTGCTCCAGAATTCACACATCGGAACATCGGCGAGCGCTCCCAATTCCATATCGGCAGTTGGGTTCATATCGTAAGGTTCGATTGAAAATCCGAGGTTATACTTTTGCCCGTATTTTTTAAGATGCATCGCGTGGTTTTCAATAACCAGCTCTTGCCCTGTTAGCCTCAAATCCCATAAAAACCGTTCGCTTTTTTCAAGGCTTCCAACTACCAATCCCGAGTAAACTGGATAAAACGGGAGTGGATCGTAACCTCTCCTTTTTTTGAATTCTTCACGGAAAAGAGGGCTCCAATTCTGTGCGCCCATTTCCCAGCTATCCATGTGAAGCATTTTCAAACCACCCTGCAAATTTTTATCAGGAATTCCAATCTTTTTAAACAGCTTTCCTGTAAAGTTCTCCATATGGGCATTGATTGCTGTTGTATCAAACTTGTCGGCTTCAAAACCAAGTCCTGGCATTGGAGCCGGACGTGTAACCGCTCCATTGTTACGGCTTCCCAAACGCATAATTGTCCAGTTTCCTTCGGGTACTTTCCAATCAAGCGTGCCATCTGGTTTTAGAAAACGAGTAACATCAATGATTTTATCTTGAGCAATAGCTGTTCCCTGAGTTGGTTCAATGTAGTTTGCTAATGATGGAAGAAATTGTTTAACTCCTGGCGCCGAAGTATATGGAGCGCGGTAGTAAAGGGCTTTTTCGTCGATATCTGTTATTTTATAATCGGAAGATGGAGTTGGAAATGCCAGAACGGCAACATCTTCATAATAATCAAGCCATCGTTGTTTAAGCTCAGGTGTAAAAGCACCTTCTCCAAAGTAGGGCGGTTTTGGTGCCGGCTTTGGGAGGATTACAGGTTTTGAATCATTGCCTGAAAGCTGAATACTGCTTGAAACCAAATGTTGCATCGACTCTTTGCCCGATACCCATGGGCCACCGCTGCCTGACCAACCAGGGCCAACGCCAAGTGTAATCGCAATACCTAAACGTTCGGCTTCCCGAACAGCATGTTTAAATAAATCCTGCCATTGATCACTTAAGAAATCAACATCTCCACGCGGAATGCCTACATTCACCTCGAGAAAAATAAGGTTACCGATACCCACTTTTTTCATTGATTCGAGGTCTTTGGTCATCGCTTCCTTCGACATATTGCCATCCATAAAATACCAGTAAACACCTGGCCGGGCCGAATCCGGAGGATTGAGAAATTCTGACTTTAATGTGTCTCCACCATCAGACGAAATAAAGCCGGTAATTGCCATCAGGCAGAATACCAGTAAAATAGGAATTGTTATTTTCAATAGTTTCATAACCTGTGTGTTGAAATAATTCTATTTAAACCATTTTATCAATTCGTTTGCAATCAATTCGTGTCCCAATTCATTTGGATGATTCACCTGCGACATGTATTTGCTAAGTTGTTCCTTGTCAGGATAAAGGAATTCGAAAGCTTTGTAACTATCCGCAAGTCCGACCTGATTTTCAGTAGCAAGCTTTCGTATCTGATCGGCATGTTTTTTCAGGTCATTCTCCGGGTCTGAATAATTGACACTTTGATCGGGTGATGGCGTCAATAATATTACCTTGATTCCATGATCTTTGGCTTGTTGAATCATCTGGTTCCAGGCAATGTAAGCCTTTTCAAGTCCGCAACCACGATCATTCAATCCGTAATCAATCAGGATCAAATCGGGATGATGACAGATCACATCGCGCTCAAACCGTTCAGCACCTTTCACCGAATTTTCTCCGCCGATTGCCGTTACAATAACATTCACAACGGCAAGAGGATAGATGGCTTTGATCTTTCTCAAAACCAAATTTGGGTATGCAGCCAGTGTATTAACCTGTGGTGTTTTGAAGTATCCAGCCGGTACACTATGTCCATGAAAAACCAGGTTGATAGTCCTGTTTTTCGGCCATTCCTTTTGCATTTCTGTTTTCAGTTCGCTTAAATAGGTGGTACTATCAGTACTGGCAGATCCAACCGTTTGACTTTGAACAGTGATTGATAGAAATAATACAGGTAATAAAAGAAATTTCTTCATCCTTCAATTTTATCTGTCTGATATTTAGATTATAGTTTAAATTGATAAAAGCTTAACCGCAAATTACATTGATTGTATATTTCCATTATCCTAAATAGTAAATATTAAAACGATTCTGTTCTATCATTGATCAGCCTTTGATCTACCCTTCATTTGCCGTTGATGATCTGTTCATCATCCGTTGATCTGCCGTTAATAACCTGACATTGATTTTAACGCCAAGAGGATAACAAAAAGTCTGTTTTTAAGTACAAACTCAAGTAATAAGAATAAATAGATTTCGCATTATCTAACATAGTATCAATTTCTAAATTGCAATAAAGTGTCACTAAATTTATATCTTGTTCCACCAAGTGCGCGATACTGCTATTGCTTTAAATATGCCTTCACATAGACAACTCCAGTGTTTGTGTAAGGTATCTGTAACCTTTCTGTAATGTATCTGTATGATTTATTACAGAAACATTACCGCAATCTTATACAAACCATACTTAAACTACGAATGAAATAGGACAAAAGTAAAAGGAAGTTGAAATGCGACCTTTTATCCTGGCAAATACATATGTAACGAATGCCAATATCACCATTTTTTAATAGTTCCTTATTTAAACACGCTTTTAACCGCCTCTAAATAGCCAAATTTATTTTTTGTGTCAGGCTCCAGATAACTGCCTTCCGTCCATTCATTCCAGCAATTGATATTCATGATTCTTGGACCATTTGGTTCTGCCAGCAGTTTATCCTTTGTCATTTGTAAGGCTTTCCTGAAATTATCAGGAGTATTGTTGCCGATAGTATTGGTAAAGGGATAACCAAAATTTCCCCATTCCGACTTCAAGTCGCAACGCGGACTTGGATCCCAGCCCATTGAAACATTGGGATAATACGGAACCGGATATTCTGTTTTCGCTTTATCCCAATAAGCAAAATACTGATCACGAGCATTGTTGAAATCTGTTTGACGTTCAGATAAATCCACATGATGAACCCAAACGTAGGAGGTGGCAGAATTGAATCCCAGTAATTTGATGAGGTCAGGAATATTTGCCGGAACTTTTTCAACAGGAAGAATCGGACGGCCCCATGCCACAAGGTTCCAATGAACACCTTTGAGTCCTGCGGCAATGGCTTTTTTATTGAGTCGCTCCATTGCGGCTTTGGTGGCTTCGATGCTGCCAAAACCTTCCATAAATTTCTGAATATCATAGATGGAGAAGTATGCTTTGCCATCAATTTTCCAGTAATTGGGTCTCGTAAAATACTGTGAAACCAGTATATCACAAATTTCATCGAAACGTTTGGAAGTCACTTTCCCTTCATACAGGAGCTTTTGTTTTGCTCCTTTCGTATAAGGATGAATATCAACCCAGTCGTGATTCGCCCACATCAAAGCGAAGTTAATCTTATGGGCGTTTTTTGCTTTCAGAAAACCTTCGTCGAGGCAACGGTTCAGGAAAGGCCCATCCTCATACATATACCAATCGAAGATAAAACAATCGACTCCGTATTTTGAAGCAGTTTCAATCTTCTGCTCCATTACCTTAGGATTTTTTTCGTCGGTATATCCCCAAAGCGGAACTTTCGGCTGATCATGTCCCGGAAAACGGGGTTTGGCAGCTTTCACTAATTCCCATTCCGACCAATCAGCACCTTTGTTCCGAATATTTCGCTGATCGTTGGTGTGGTAATTGGGAAAATAGTAGGCCGCAACCGTAATTTTATCTGGTTTCAGATTCGCCTCTTTGATTGGTTTCCCTGAGCTGAATAACGCTGATAAAATTAGTGCAAATGATAGAATATATCGCATCGGTTTGTATTTTAAATGAGGCATAATGTTTTGGATCAGATGATTTCATCCTTCATTTCGGAGGTAAAAGTGGAAGTTCCAGCCATGCAAGACCGACATTTCGTTTCATATGGCTCGTACTGTTTTCTCCCGGGGCATCATAGATTACTGCCAATCGTTTGCCAACTACAAGAACAGATGGAAGCCCAACACATTTTTTCGACCAGCTGCAATTCTGGCCATCCAAAACAACTGCTTTATTATCTGGATTCCATCTGTTCGGATCTTTAGTCCAGTAAACCCAAATGGCATCCGTGAATTCATCTTTATCAATACCTATATGGTTGGTGAAAAGAAACCAGGTTTTATTGCTCTTTTCGTAGTATACAGAGGAGTTTTCAACTTGCTCCTCAATTGGCACGATTGGTTGAGGGTCGATCGTCCATGAACCATCAAGATTTTTGGTACGGGCAATACCAAGCGTACGTTGTACACAAGGGTTACCCGTCTTTTTGGTCGTTGCGCTGAAGAACTGAAGATACTCATCCTTGTAATTAATTACATTACCCGGGCTTGCAATCACTGAATAGTAGGTACCAGGTTTTGGACGGAAAGGTACAACGTCCTTTTGCTTGATCCATGGACCTGCAGGGCTATTTGCCTTTGCTTTCATTGTTAAATACGGAAATGAAGGAACAAGGTCAGGTGCACTTGAAGTATTTGGAGTTCCGAGGTAAAACATGTGCCAATCTTTACCATCCTTATAGGTAACGCCATAAGAAGCTGACTTTGAATCATCTTCAGATGGCGCACCAAAATCGAGAATTGCTCCTTTTTTCTCCCATTTAACCAGATCTTTACTTACGGCAAGGCAGCTAAGCCATCCCTTACTTCCCGCCCCGTCGTAATGCATATAATAGGTTCCGGCCGATTCAAACACCCAGACATCACGCGCTCCTAACAGGTCACAATTGCCAGGTCCGTCGCCGTATCGCATTACAATGCCATTGTCTTTTGCGTTCATTCTTAGATCTGTGTATGGCCGGCCATCGTTGTATTTCTGTGATTTTACAGACAGAACTGACATGAGAAGAATCGTTGTAATTAAAATAATTCTTTGATTCATACGTATATATTTTGTTTTTTTAAGATCATATTGAATGGCCATCCGTCAGCCTTCGGATTTATCACGGTTTGTGATTTATCAATCATGGCTATTTCATCTGGTCATCTTTTAATTTGATATTATTATTTATTTTCGTTCTGATTTTATTGAGTACAATATCTTAATAATTTAGCCTCTTTTTTTATTATTTTGTGATCTTTAAACTTTGAATTTTGACACAGCCTCATGTTATGCAACATCATTTAAACACCAATATCAGGTATCTCCCTGTTCATGAGTACGACGAAAACTGGAGTCTCATGGTAAAAACAGCCGGATTTCAATCAGTTTTGCCTAACAGTATTTACCCCACTCAGGGGCATCCACTGGACTATACTTTTAACTATCAAAGCGGTAGAATTCTGGGGGAGTTTCAGATGATCTATATTACAAAAGGTTCAGGAACTTTTGAATCAGCCAACTGTAAAAATGTTTCAATAGGTGAGGGGACGGTTTTTTTCCTGTTCCCAGGTGAGTGGCACCGGTTTAAACCTGAACAATTGACAGGGTGGGATAGTTACTGGGTTGGATTTAAAGGAAAGTTTGCGGAGAACCTTGTGACAAATGGTTATTTATCGGTGAATAAACCTGTTGTTAAAATAGGGTACAATGAAGAAATTGTAAGTCTATACCAGCGTATACTTGAAGCTGGCAATGAAGAACGGTCAGGTTATCAGCAATATATTTCGGGTATTGTTATTCACCTGCTTGGATATATTTATTATAGGGCAAAAGATAATCATTATGAAGACAAATCGATTGTAAAGAAAATAGACAAGGCTCGGGTATTAATCAGGGAACAAATCAATTTCAATATCTCTCCGGAAGCAATAGCTAAAGAATTAATTATGACCTATTCGTGGTTCCGGCGGCTTTTCAGGCAATACACCGGACTTGCGCCGGCACAATATATCGCGCAATTAAGGTTGCAGCGGGCTAAAGAACTACTTTCGACATCCTCAAAATCAGTTAAGGAAATCGCGGTAGAAATGAACTATGAATCAGTTGACTATTTTTCGACGCAATTTCGTAGGCAGACCAAAATGACACCAACCCAATATCGGAACGGATGTTTTGGAAAAAATAATTCAGAATTGTAAAAGTCAGACTGAAATACGCTAAAATCAATGTCGTTTTGCCTCACACTTTTTTACTTAATTCGGCGAAATTAGTTTGAATTTATATATTTTATTATTTCCTTTGATCGAGCCTAAGAAAAAACAAATGAAGAAACTGGAAGAGATCGAAATAGAGATTATACCGAAATTATTTACGACTTTTTTGTTAAATAAATTCAGATATTTTAAAATAAAAACCCTTGGAGATATTCTTAATCTGAAAATTGATGATTTCTCAAAAATTGAGGGTATAGGGGTAATATGCGTTTCACAACTTTACGCTCTTAAGCAATATATCAGAACCAATCCTGATAAATATTTGGATTACTATAATGGCATAGTAAAAGATCGACCAGATCAGGAGATTGAACATGACAAAACGATATTAAGTCCAATTTTGCTGGATGAATCAATTTTAGAGTCTATAAACTTAATCAGTTCAAAAAAATACCGAATGATTTTATTTTATTCCTTCGGCCTTAATGGATCTATGGTTTATAAATCTGAAGAAATAGGTTTATTTTCTGGGATTTCGAGCGAAAGCGTCTGGCAAATAAAAATAAAATTGGTTAAGCAGATTGCGAATCAACTTAAAAAGGAATTACAGATCAATCCTCATACCAATAATCCACTGGCTAAGTTATTCAAAAAGCTCACCGACATACTGAACACATCGGAGATGCTTAACTTTCAAAAATTGAATAGTATCCTTTCTGCAGATTTCAATTACGTGGTCAATTCGCGTAACGATGGGACAATGCAATTTGTCCTTTTTTTGTTGGGATTGGAGTTTGATAACACGAATAAATGTATCTATACAAAAACGGAACATTTTTATCGCAATCGAAAACAATGGAAAGAATTATTTGTAGGGAATCAAATGACGACAGATACGCAGAATTACATTGCATCATCCATCGATCAGGAGAATGCTATCATTGATATCATACGTAAAAAAAGACACTTGAAAGGAAGAGAAACAAAAGATGGCTTGCCAGAAACCGAAAATCAGACATTAGACAATATGAGCTTCAATCAGGTTGATTTTGAATTGTTAACTATGGAGAATCGTGTATATCAAATTCTGAAAGCAAAGGGAGAGCCAATGCATATTACCGAAATTAATTCAGAGTTAAACCGCCTATTGTTAAATTCTAATTCAACGGCAGTTTACCAAAAATCACATTTGGATTTAACAGCTGATGATCGTTTTATATGCAATTATAATATTGGTTATTATGAACTTGCGGAATGGGATTTGGTGGCGGATATCGTTAATGATGTTGTTGAAAGTGAAATTATTAGACCCCCTCATCCAAGAGTATATTTAGAGATCTTAAATAGGATAAAGAAAGAGGAAACAGAATCAGATAATAAAACGATTGTTGGACTAATTAGTCTAAAGTGTTTTAATTCTAAAACTGGTAGTGAATAGCTTATCGAGGTAATTATTAACAATCTTCTAATGGACAACTATGAAGGAAATCGAAGGTAACGTAGTTCAGAAAAATTTTCTTTGGTTCGAGGCTTTTCATCCGGATCATCCCGAAGTGATCAATGGTGACTATGATTCTGAAAGTCCAACATTGCAATTCATAAGTAGTTTTGATTATGAAAAACGCCAGTCAGATATATGGCGCACATATATTGATATTGGAATAAAGCTGATACCAATCGCAAAAATCAAGGTGCGGTTGGCTTTTGAGTTTAAAAATAAAGGAATATCCTGGGACGATATATTCGATAAGGAAGTAATCCGGAAAATGGTGGGTGTAACAATGGAGCAATGTATAATTACGTTCAAAGAAAATTGCAAAGAATCGGCAATTGAACTTCCATTTGCAATTCCATTCTCCGATGAAGTTGTATTACAGATTAGTAATACAATGATCGATCAATATTTCGATATTCGGAAGCCTCAGGATATTGCAAATGCTTATCTGTTGAGCAATATCGGATTGGAATGTAACCCTGAAATCGACTCTGTAGTTTTGCTTAAGTGTACATTTATGGTGTTGGACGAGCTGTTTTATAATAGTAAGCTATTCGACACAAAACATAATCTTGAAGTTTTCTCACAATATGTGCCAGAACCAAAGTATTTTACCATCAAGATGAATTGTGTCGAAATTGACGAACATCCGGTAACGCTTAATTATTTTGATACTATCTTGTTTTATATTTGTGTCGATTGTGCTTTGCAAATGCTGGTAGGTGATAAGTCAGAATGGCTGATCGAAGCCTTAAAGCGAAACGGGTTGACAGAAAAAATAAGAAAGGCTTTCCTAAAACATGGGACGACTTTCTTTGAGCAATACCATACGAAGGTTCTCCTGCCGGGCGTAAGAATAATTAATCTTGAAGAGAAGCACGATTGGAATATACTTTTCCGATAAACGTTAATTAATGCGAATCAAATAATGTCGCATTGTTTACTAAATATAATGATATAACCCATGATATGGATTTTCTCCCTACCTTCCCTTTACCTTCCCCATACCAAGTCCGTATCAATCTTTATTACGCATGTCGCATATTGCATGATTAGGAATTTGAGTTAGAAGGCACCAATTCGGCTTTTTAAATTGCGACATTATTTATGAGTACTTAGTTGATTATTATAGGCAGAAACTATTTTAAAACAAATTAAAAGTTGAAAAGCAACTTTCAAGCATTCATTAGGGAATAATTTTTTTAATTGACGGATGGAACACCTTATCACCCTTCTTATAGGTTTGTTATATACAGCTTCATTGGTGTTCCATTATTTTGAAGTACTTTTGCACCCTCAATATTTGTCATGGGTTTAAAAGAAGAAATACTACGCCGGAGGACTTTCGGTATTGTCAGTCATCCTGATGCAGGAAAAACAACACTTACAGAAAAGCTGCTCCTTTTTGGGGGCGCGATACATGTAGCCGGTGCTGTTAAAAGCAATAAGATTAAAAAAGGGGCAACCTCCGACTTTATGGAGATAGAGCGGCAACGTGGTATTTCCGTTGCAACCTCTGTAATGGGTTTTGAATTCAATGGTTACAAGGTAAATATCCTCGATACGCCTGGTCATCAGGATTTTCAGGAAGATACTTTTCGTACGTTGACGGCTGTCGATAGCGTTATTATAGTGATTGATGCAGCCAAAGGGGTAGAACCTCAGACCGAGAAATTGATGAGCGTTTGTAGAAGCCGAAAAACACCGGTCATCGTTTTCGTAAACAAGATGGACCGTCCTGCTGATGATACGTTTGATCTTCTCGATGATATCGAAAAACAATTATTGATTAAAGTGCGTCCTTTAAGCTGGCCTATCAATAGCGGTCCTGATTTTAAAGGCGTTTATAATATTTACGATAAAAACCTGAACCTATTCGATCCAAGTATTACCGATATCAGGTCAGGCATAAGCTTTACGGATATCAATAATCCCGAGCTTGAAAATATGATAGGGAAAGATGCCGGGGTTTTACGTGAAGAACTTGAGATTTTGAGTGAAGTATATCCCGAGTTTGATATTGATCAATATCTTGCAGGCGATCTGGCCCCTGTATTTTTTGGCAGTGCGTTGTACAACTTTGGTGTAAAGGAGCTGCTCGATACATTTGTCCGCATTGCTCCGTCACCACGTGCAAAAAAAGCAGAAGAACGTATGGTCGAGGTTACAGAGGATACATTTACAGGGTTTGTATTTAAAATTCATGCCAATATAGATCCGAATCATCGAAGTCGTATCGCATTTGTGAAGGTTTGTTCAGGCAAGTTTGAGCGGAACAAAAACTACAGGCATATCCGGTTAGGAAAAGTTTTTAAATATTCGAGTCCGACAGCATTTATGGCCGACAAAAAGGAGGTTATCGACGAAGCTTTTCCCGGCGATATAGTAGGTATCCCAGATACCGGTAATTTTGTGATCGGTGATACGCTTACTGAAGGTGAGATCCTTCATTACAAAGGATTGCCCTCATTTTCACCCGAGATTTTCCGCTACATCGAGAATGCTGATCCGATGAAATCGAAGCAGTTGGCTAAAGGTGTCGATCAGCTGATGGACGAAGGAGTTGCCCAGTTATTTATCAGTCAGTTGAATGGCCGTAAGATTATAGGTACTGTTGGTGCTCTTCAGTTTGAGGTGATTGAATATCGTCTTGAGCATGAGTATAATGCGAAATGTCGATGGGAATCGTTATCACTTTATAAAGCTTGCTGGATTAAATGTGATGACAAGGCAATGCTGGAAGATTTTAAAAGGCGGAAATACAACAAAATGTCGTTAGACAATCAAGGGAGGGATGTTTTTATGGCAGATTCTTCTTTCATCCTCGACATGGCCCAGCGCGATTTTCCTAAGATCAAATTTCTTTTCACTTCGGAATTTTAGGAACAAGGTTAATAGACTTTAGGCTATAGACTATTAGGTAAGCGATTGATAACTTATTTTTATTGGGTTATTTTTCCCAAAGTCTTCAGCCTAATGCCTAAAAACCTAAATAGACTTTAGGCTATAGACTTTTAGGATAAGAGATTGAAATTTTTTTTCACAGACTCTTTTCTCAAAAGCCTTCAACCTGATGCCTAAAAACCTTATTCCTTTCTTTTTGTCATTTAGTAAATAATTTATAATTTTGCACCCTACCAGTACCTACCGGTAAGGGAATTAAATTTAAACTTTTACTATGACTAAAAAAATGATTTTAATTGGGTTGCTTGCGCTTATTGCCTTTTCGGGTAAAAGCCAGACCCCAAAAGTACCATTCAACGACAAGATGCCGCACGATTGGGAAAATCAGGCAGTTTCTGAAATTAACCGTGAGCCCGTACACGCTTCATTGATGCCTTTCGATGCAGAGGCGAAGGTAGCAGCAAATGATTTTTCAGCTTCACCATTCTATAAATCACTTAACGGGAAGTGGAAGTTTCATTTTGTAAATAAGCCTGCCGATCGTCCATCCGGATTTTTCTCAAGCAGTTTCGACGATAGTCAGTGGAAATTAATTGACGTTCCGGCAAACTGGGATCTGAAAGGTTACGATTATCCCATTTATACGAACATCAGGTATCCATTCAAGCCAGCTCCGCCAACGATGCAGGCAGATTTTAATCCGGTCGGTTCGTATCGCATGGAATTTGAAACACCTGCTGATTGGAATGGAAAAGATATTATCCTTCATTTTGGTGCGGTAAGTTCTGCAATGTATGTATGGGTAAACGGGCAAGAGGTTGGTTACAGCGAAGATAGCAAAACACCTGCAGAATTCAATATCACAAAGTATTTAAAGAGCGGTAAAAACCTCCTTGCAGTGCAGATATTTCGCTGGTGTGATGGTTCTTACCTCGAGGATCAGGATTTCTGGCGCATGAGTGGAATTACACGCGATGTTTATCTCGTTGCCAGGAATACGGCCCATGTTTTCGATTTTCAATTAAAATCAGGACTTGACGAACTTTATAAGGATGGTATTTTTAAGGCAGATATCATATTGCGAAATCTTGGTAAAGCCGCACAGAACGTGACCGTTGAGGCGAAACTTCTCGATGGAAATGCCACAGTTCTTGAATTTTCGAAAAAAGAAAATTTAAACTTGGGTAATCAATCAATTAGTTTTGATGGAAAACTCGCAAATGTAAAGAAATGGACTGCCGAAACACCTAATCTTTACCAATTGGTAATTACAACCAAAGATGGGACAGGAAAAATCATCGAATCATTAGGATGCAAGGTTGGTTTCCGCAATGTTGAAATCAAAAACGGACAATTGCTTGTGAATGGTGTCCGCATTCTTGTAAAGGGTGTGAATATGCATGAACATAACGAATTAACCGGGCATGTGCAGGATATTGAAACAATGATCAAGGACATCTCCACGATGAAGAAATTCAATATCAATACAATGAGATGTTGCCATTATCCTCAGCCTGAAAAGTGGTACGAATTATGCGACAAATACGGATTGTACCTTATTGATGAAGCAAATATCGAATCACACGGAATGGGTTATGGGAAAGAATCGCTGGCTAAAGACCCAACATGGTATGATGCACATCTTTACCGGACACGTAATATGCTCGAACGCGACAAAAATCATCCCGCAATTATAATTTGGTCTCTGGGAAATGAAGCAGGTGATGGCGTAAACTTTGAAAGAACTTCGGCCTGGATTAAATCACGCGATAAGTCAAGACCGGTTCAGTACGAACAGGCAGGAACAAAAGCGCACACAGACATTTATTGTCCGATGTATGCAACGATTGAAAACATAACTCAATACGCAGAGAAGAATAAGGAGAAGCCATTGATTCAGTGCGAATATGCACATGCAATGGGAAATAGTACCGGAAATCTTCAGGATTACTGGGACACGATCGAAAAGTACGACATGCTTCAGGGTGGTTGCATCTGGGATTGGGTTGATCAGGGATTGCTTACAACTAACGAAAAGGGTGAGAAATTCTGGGCTTATGGCGGCGATTTTGGTCCGAAAGATGTCTGGACAGATGGAAACTTCAACTGCAATGGTTTAGTTGATGCCAACCGCGATCCGCATCCCGGATTATATGAAGTTAAAAAAGTTTATCAATACGTTGGATTTAAAGTACTTGATCTAAACGTTGGGAAATTTGAAGTGATCAACAAATACGACTTTCTGAACCTTAGCAATTTTGGTTTTGATTGGCGCATCGAGGCTGATGGTGTTAAAGTCGCTGAAGGAAAACTATCTTCATTGAATGTTCCCGCACATGGTAAAACAGAGGTTTCAATACCGATGAATCTGAAACCGGAACCGGGCAAAGAATATTTCATCATATTCAGCGCTAAAACTTTGGCTGCAACCGATTTAATTCCATCGGGACACGAAGTTGCTTACGAGCAATTCAAATTACCCGTTTCTACTCCTGCCCTGATTGTTACACCGGGAGGAAAACTGGTTATGGAGAAAAGTACCAATAAAACAACGATCAAAGGAGCTGATTTTACGGTAGCTTTCGATTTAGTAAAAGGTGGTATGAATAGCCTGGTTTTTGCCGGAAAAGAGATGCTAAATGAAGGAAAAGGTCCTGAACCCGATTTCTGGCGTGCTCCAACAGATAACGATTTTGGAAATGGATTAGATAAAAGAGACAAAGTATGGCGCAAAGCTGGCGAAAATAAAAAACTGACCGGTTCGAAAGTAACACAGATTTCAGAAAATCAGGTAAATGTAGAGCTTACTTTCGATATTCCAGGTTTGGATGGTGCGACGGTTGCAAAATATGTATCTGTTTATAAAGTTTATGGAGACAGGGAAATTGAGGTTGTCAATAACTTCAAAGCAATTGCTGAAAAATTACCCGAAATTCCACGAATGGGTATGAATCTTCAACTTGCACGCGAATACGACAATATGCAATGGCTCGGACGCGGACCTCAGGAAAATTATTGTGACAGAAATACGGGTGCCCTTGTTGGTTTATACAATGGCAAGGTAAAAGATCAGTACTGGGCCTATATACGTCCGCAGGAGAATGGTAATAAGACAGATGTACGTTGGGTTGCATTTACAAATAATGATGGCAACGGATTGCTTTCTATTGGGTCACCACTCTTAAGTGTAAGTGCTCACCATAACCTGATGGAGGATTTCGAATCCCCGGTTCGCACTGTTGGACGTGTTTATGATGGAGTTACAGTGGTTAATCGTCATACTACGGATGTAAAAGAACGCAACCTTGTTTCAGTTAATCTCGACTATAAACAGATGGGTGTTGGCGGCGACAATAGCTGGGGAGCACGTACTCATCCTCAATATTTGCTAACAGACAAAGAATATAGTTATTCATTCTGTTTGAAGTTGGTCAAAAAGGGAGATGATCTAAATTCGATTGCGAGAACAAAACTTGGTGCAACGATTCCTGTTGATAAAACAAGTATTAAAGATAAGCCACAAATTGGCAATATATCTAAATCTTCAGGCAAGGTTAAGAGTAAATAAATGCCAAACATGATAGTGTCTAATATTTTACAGACACTTGATAGTAGATAATAAAAGAATCCCGTTCTGCTAACCGGTGGAGCGGGACTCCTTTTGATCAAAAATATTGAAATCAAAAACTGTTGTGGCTATTAAGTAAATGCCGGGATATAATGTCGTTTTTATCTTAGCAGTACCTTCTTTGTAGTTTAAATAAGGTTTGTGATACTTTTCTGTAATGTTTCTGTAATATTCGTTACAGAAACATTACAGGAAGATTACAGAAACATTACACAAAGAATGAAGTTGGTATGATGAAAGTAAATTTTAGGTAATCGGTGAATCCCGCAGTTGTCGCGATATAATGTGAATTTTGTGACATTTTTTTCGTAATCGTCCGATGAATTTTGTGTTTGAGAATGCGACACTTATTTATTCTCATTACTTAAGCTAACCAGAATAATGAGTTTTTCGAAGAAATATTTTTCTCTTGTTTCGGTTTTGTTCTCGCCTTATAAAGAGGAGTGGAGGCTGTTGATTCGACGAGAATCCCGATAAAATCGCTTATTTGTCGGTCGTAAGATATTAATCAGTAACCGTATCTGTATGACGGGCTGAATCTGTAAACTCCTGTTCAACAGCTTTTAATTTTCCAATTAATGAACGAAATTCGATCAAAATAATCGCTAGGCACCCCTTATCGATAAATTCATCCATGTGTTGCTCGAATTCACAAATTATCTTATAACAGTTTCTTTGAATTTCACATAAGCATTTTCTGTTTAGTGTTCCCCTTAGTTCCTGTAAGCTGAAATTCATAACCTCGAGATTTATAACTTTGTAATAATTACGTTGCAGGAATGCTTCGGATAAGTCGAGTAACGAACTAAAATGATTGATGATGATCTTTATTTTTTCGTTTTTCTTCGTTGTTTCATTTCCAAATGCTATCAATGGATTTGTATAGAAGATGTCGTCATTTATTTCAGGACAAATTAGAAATTCGGAATCAAATCTCTGGGTGTAATGCTCGATTGATAGCCTGCCGCTTTTATCGTTTTGGAGAATCTGGTCAGTAATGATTTGATTCTCTGTTGTATTGAAAAGATGATCAGTGTTTTCCATGGTTGATGTTTTTTATTGATTAAATTTCAAAAACCCAAATAGATAACCAAAGCATTATTTTTCAAAAGGAATAGGCTAAATCAAATTTCAATGAATTAGTTTACCAAATATACAACACTAAAAAGGGAATTCAAAATTTTTCATGCAATTTCGGCATTCTAAATTAGATAAGTAATGCGAATCAATAGTTGTCGTATTTATTATTTTGCATAATCGAAGAACAACCCGGCAGGTTTCTATCGCTACCTTCATTATGCTATCCTTATGTCTTGCTTATATTATCCTCGATAGAAAAGTATCCAATAAGGTATTTGCAAATACGAGATTATTCTGTTTTTTGCAATTAGAATCCTGAAAGTGGAAATTATTTCAAAACTATTGTCCTTGTGAATCGTTATTAAAGGAATATAAATACTGGGAAATGAAAAATGCAATTATTTGTATGATCGGGTTATTAGCAATCATCCCGTCAGGATTAAAGAGTTCAATATTACAAAATACGAATATGACAATGAAAGATACAGGATCAAAGACTGCGGTTTTTGCCGGAGGATGTTTCTGGTGTACGGAAGCAATTTTCGAAGAATTGAAAGGTGTCCAAAAAGTAGTTTCGGGGTATTCGGGTGGTAAGGTTGCCAATCCTACGTATGAACAGGTCTGTACTGGACAGACAGGTCATGCTGAATGTACACAGATTACCTACGATCCGGCACTTGTCACTTTTGCCGAACTGCTTGAAGTGTTCTGGATGACACACGATCCGACAACACTCAATCGGCAGGGAGCCGATAGTGGCACACAATACCGTTCGGCAATATTTTATACAGACGAAGATCAGAAGCAGGTTGCAATCGCTTATAAGGCAAAACTTGAGAAAGAGAAAATCTGGAACGATCCGATTGTTACCGAAATTACCAAATTCGAAAAGTTCTATCCGGCAGAGAATTATCACCAGGAATATTACCAGAACAATCCGAATCAGGGCTATTGTCGGATAGTGATCACCCCTAAGATTGAGAAGTTTAAAAAGATTTTTGCCAGTAAGCTAAAATAGTCTGTCTGCATGCAACTGGCCGCAAGCAGCCAATTGCATGCAGCTAATTGACGATCAATTCATCAACTGATCTTTTCGGTACGTAATGAATGCCGTTTTCATCGCGGTAATACCTGATATCGCCGTCATCGCCAACATTGGTGATCATCACTGTTTCGACAGGTTTACCCAGGGCGACGACGTCGATGATTTCGAAACGATCGGGGAGTTGGAGAAATGCTGAAAGACGAGGTTTATTGATTGAGCGGATAATGCATCCTCCCAATCCTTTATCAATAGCGCCGAGCAATATATTCTGCATCGCTATTCCGTCATCGCACAGAAAACTGTCCGAAATATCGCGGTCGAGTAGCACTACAATATAAGCTGAAGGACGTTCCCCTTTTTCTGGCCCTGGCCATTCTTTCAGATAACCTGCCCATGCCAGGGTCGTAAAAATCTGTTCGTTCAGGTCCTTGTTGTTGCTTAAAAAATACTTTAATGGTTGTGCATTTCTGCCCGAAGCGGCATACCTGGCCAACTCAATCAATTCAACAAGCGTTTCACGTTCTATCCTAAATTGTTCATCAAACCTTCGGTAACTCCGGTTGTTTTTTACTAAATTCTTAAAATTCATATTGTTTCATTTTTGTGCTGAATAACAATTTTTTGATCAAAGTAACAAATTTACACCTAACTTTAATAAACCGCCACTATTTGTTAAGTTTGCATCCAAATATTGAAATTAGTCATCGGTCAATCTAACTGAATGGAGATTTTTCTTGTTCTTCTTGTAGGCTGTTTCTCGGGTATTGTAACTGGTTTAACCGGTGCTTCTGGTGTGATGGTTGTGGTCCCGCTTATATCGATTTTATTTAAATTTCCAATTCACGAAGCAATTGGAACGAGTCTCGTTGTTGACGTATTAACTTCACTAATGATTTCGGTAACCTACTTCAAAAATGACAATATCGCACTCAAATCAGCTGGTTGGGTGGCCATATCTTCAGTTGCAATGGCTCAGATTGGAGCCCGTTTCTCTGACAAAATTCCCGAGCGGGGACTCGATTCCGGCTTTTCGATAGTATTGATTGTTCTTGCCATAATTATCTGGAGGACTGGAATTAAGCGCGATAAAGTGGAGGTAGCTCCATTCAATTTGTCAGATTACAAATCGCCTTTGTGGCGTCTTGTTCTATCTATTCTGTTGGCTGGAGGAAGCGGTTTTATGACCGGGTTTATTGGCGCTGGTGGGGGAACCAATATTTTATTGATTCTTCTGTTTGTTAACAAGTTTCCTATGCACAAGGCACTCGGAACCTCTATTCTTATCATGTCGTTTACTGCCTTATCGGGAGTCATCGGTCACGCCTCGCTGGGCAATGTGAATTTGATGACCGGAATAGCACTCGCATTCAGTGCTATTCTCACAGGTATTTATTGTGCCCGGTTTGCGAGCAAGATCAGCGAGAAATCACTATCGCGCGTAATGAGCGGTGTTTATATCATCTTAGGGGTGGTGATGATGATCATTAACTTGCGGAACTCATAAGTGATTTATGATTTTGGATTTATGATATTGGATTTATGATATTGGATTTATGATATTTGATTTTTGATTTTGGATTTATGATATTGGATTTTTGATTTATGATATTGGATTTTTGATTTTTGATTTTGGATTTATGATATTGGATTTATGATTTTTGATTTATGATTTATGATTTTTGATATAGGATTTATGATTTAGGATTAAGACGATTTTTAATTGTTTTGATGGATGAAACAAAAATCGCGGTTAATTCGTTGGCTTCTTGCTTTAAACGTAGGATTTTTGATTCTTGTTTTAGAATTTCTGATTCTTCAATCATCTCTAACCAAAACAATGTTTCATCTGCCTCTTCTATTACAGTTCCAATTTTATTAATAAAATCCCGATCGCTTTTCGATCTGCATACAGCCCGGTAATTGGCGGCAACCGAAGTAGATGATCGAATTATTTGGTCTGTAAATGTCCATCCGACTCTATTGTTCGGCAATAGTTCAACAAACCTGATTATTTCCAAAGCAAATTTCTTCGTTCTAATTTGTAGCTCTTTATTATTCATACTTTAGATTTTAGTTATCATTATTCCTAAACCCTAAGTGATTCAAATGATTTGTGACTAATCGATTTGTGATTTTAGATTTGTGATTTTAGATTTATGATTTGTGAATCAAACGCCTTCAATCCTAAATCCTCAATCCTAAATCCTCATTCCTAAATCCTAAATCCTAAATCTTCAATCCTAAATCTTCAATCCTAAATCTTAAATCTTCAATCAAGTAAATGTAACTATCCTGTCCTTAATCAACGTCACATCCTGCTTAAGTTGGTTTAGTGTGTAAGCAAGATCTGCAGAAGAAACTTCACCTGAAGGCAGTTCTTCGCTGATGTAATGGATAAACCGCCAGATTTCGCGAATCTCAATTACTGCGAGTTCGTAAGGTTTATAGAGTGGGTTCAATGATATCAGTCCGATTTTCCCCTCTTTTTCAATCTGGTTTTCCACAATTTTAAAGACAATTCCTTCGTCAAGTGTCAGAACGATGCAGGCTTCGCCGTTTTTCAGGGTGCTCCAGTCCTGAACAAATTCGCCGGTTACCCACGATCCGTCAGGAATGGGTAACATCGAATCACCGCTGATCTGGAAAGTCCGATATTTCCGCTCGGTTGATAGGAAAGGAAGTTGAAATACAGGAAGTTCACGTACAAATTCCGGATCTGCGAAACCGCGCGTGTATCCGGCTTTCGCTTTTTCGGGAACAAGTTCTATATTTTCGGTATTAGCGCTGTCAACAGTGGTAGTGAGCACCCGCAATTTGGACCCTTTTATAAACACATCGAACCCGCTTTCTAACTGGCGCAGGTCGCTTTCGCGAAGCTTCGATAAATCAACTTTTAATAAAGTGTCAATCGAGATCCCAAAATAATCTGAATAGGCAATCAGTTGCTGCACACCTGGTTGTGCCACCCCGTTTTCGTAGCCACTCAGCGTGGGGCGCTTCATCTTCAGCGTGAAAGCAACTTCGTCCTGCGTCCGTCCGCGCCGTTTTCGCATTAACTTGATATTGGAGTTGAAATACATGACAAGAGTTATAAGTTATGAATGAGATGGTAAAATGGGCAATCACGCAGGATTGCCCGTGCATCAGCAAAGAAGGCCAATATTCGCCGGGAAAGAAATCTTCATGTGGATACATTTTCTCATTTTCAAATTAGTTCATTTTCAAATTGTTTCATTATTGAATCGTCCCATTTAAAATTTTTTTCGCTGTCTGCATATCAATCGTCTGAAAAATGATTATATTATAACCTGAAAAAATGATTAGATAATGATCAAAAGTAATTCATTTTTCAGAAAAACAAAAATTTTCGGTAAAAAACATAAAGTTAGTCATGCAGGAAATCAGCCCGATATCGAATAAGACGGTTGTTCACTACGATCTCGACACATTTTTTGTCTCGGTGGAACGACTGCAAAATAGCAAGCTTATAGGGAAACCGGTGATCATCGGAGGCACGTCTGATAGGGGAGTGGTGGCAAGTTGCAGTTACGAAACCCGGTTGTTTGGTGTCCGTTCGGGGATGCCCATGAAGCTGGCCCGACGCCTTTGTCCCGATGCTTTTTTGGTCCGTGGCGACATGGAAAGTTACAGCCGCCATTCGGATGTTGTTACACAGATTATTGCCGAACGGGCACCCGTGTATGAAAAGGCTTCGATTGATGAGCATTACCTCGACATCTCGGGGATGGATCGTTTTTTCGGATGTATGAAATGGGCACATGAATTACGCCATACCATTATAAAGGAGAGTGGTTTGCCCATTTCGTTTGGGTTATCGGTGAATAAAACGGTTTCCAAAATGGCCACGGGCGAAGCAAAACCCAATGGCGAAAAGGAGGTGCCGCAACGTGCTGTACAACCATTTCTCGATCCGCTTTCGATCCGGAAGATTCCCATGGTTGGTGCAAAAACTTATTACCTGCTCCGCTCGATGGGGATCGAAACAATTCATACACTTGCTGGGATTCCTGTCGAGATGATGCAACAAGTACTTGGCGAAAGCGGAATCATCATGTGGAAGAAAGCACATGGAATTGACAATACACCTGTCAAACCTTATTCGGAACAAAAGTCGATTAGTACTGAACGTACTTTTGAGCAGGATACTACCGACGTCGATTTTCTGGAGCAACTGATAGTGGGGATGACAGAGAAACTGGCTTTTCAGCTTCGGAAACAGCAAAAGATGACTTCGTGCGTCACTGTTAAAATCAAGTATTCGAATTTCGATACACATAGTCAGCAACTTAGGATTCCTTACACGCAGTTTGATCATACGCTACTCGCGACAGCTAAGGATCTTTTCCGAAAACTTTATCAGCGTCGAATGCTGATCAGGCTGATTGGTGTCAGGTTTAGTCACCTCGTGAGTGGTACGCAGCAGCTCGATCTTTTTGAAGACACTTCCGAACGCGTGAATCTCTATCTAAGTATGGATCAGATTCGTAAACGGTTTGGCTCTTCTGCAATCAGGCGAGCTTCGGGATTGGCTGTCCGCAGAACCATCGACGAACTGAAAATAGTTCCGCCAGCGGTTCCTCCGGGACAACTAATTATAAAACGGGGGTTTTATTGATACAATGCAGTAGAGACGCACGGCCGTGCGTCTCTACAATGATTAACCATACGTCTTTACAAAATTTCATTTTTTCATTGGTCCTATGTTATTCTCTTGTCATTCATATTACAGTTTGCGTTACGGGACTATGAAACCCGAAACATTGTTGTTGGAAGCGGTTAAAAACCACCTTCCCGTTGTTGTAATGGCCGATATCAACAACACTTCTGGTGTGATGGATTTTGTAAAAGAGGCACAGAAACATGGAGTTAAACCAATCGTTGGGGTCGATTTCCGGAATGGCGACCGTCATCTCTACACCGGAGTTGCCCGAAATAATGAAGGCTTCCGTGAATTGAATGAATTTCTGAGTCTGCACCTGATGACAAAAAGTGCATTTCCACCTTTCCCCGGCCGCTTTGACCACTCCTATGTCATTTACCCTTTTGGGGAGAAAGATTTAAATGAACTGCGCGACAATGAATTTATCGGGGTTCAACCATCGGATATCAACCGTCTCCGTTACACCGTTGTTGAAAGATACTTTCATAAGTTAATTGTTTTCCAAACTGTTACATTCGCCGAAAAGCATGATTTTCTGTTGCATAAACACCTTCGTGCCATTGATCACAACACATTGCTGAGTAAGATTACCCCGGAGCAGATGGGCAACGAGTCGGATACCTTCCTGACTTTCGATGATCTGCTCGTGGCATTTGCCGATTTCCCGGAGATTCTTCAGACAACTAAAAAACTGATTGAAGATTGTTCAATTACATTCGATTTCACGACAAGCAAGAATAAGAAGACCTATACAGAAAGCCTTTACGACGATAAATTGTTGCTTGAGAAGCTGGCACTCGATGGTTGGAAATATCGCTACGGCAACGACCCCGAAGCTTTGAGGCGTATGCATTATGAACTTGAAATCATTGACAAACTGGGATTCTCAGCCTATTTCCTGATCACATGGGACATTGTCCGCTATTCGATGAGTCGCGGATTTTATCACGTGGGACGTGGCTCAGGAGCTAATTCAATTGTTGCTTATTGCCTGAAAATAACAGATGTAGATCCGATTGAACTCAATCTTTACTTTGAGCGTTTTCTGAATCCCAAGCGTAGTTCACCACCTGATTTTGACATCGACTTTTCGTGGCGCAACCGCGACGATATTCATGAATATATTTTTAAACGATACGGAACTAAAAATACAGCACTTCTTGGTGCGATGAATACCTTCAAGGGAAAGTCGATCGTGCGCGAGCTCGGAAAGGTATACGGACTTCCGAAAGATGAACTCGATGTGCTTGCTGATGATCCTCTTGCAGCGACAGAGGGAAACCAACTCTACCAACAAATTTTTTCGGTGGGCGCATTGATGCAGGATTTCCCCAATTTGCGCACCATTCATGCGGGTGGTGTGATGATTTCGGAGGACCCAATTACCTGTTATACCGCACTCGATCTTCCGCCGAAAGGTTTTCAAACGACCCAATGGGATATGTATGTAGCCGAAGATATCAGATTTGAGAAATTGGATATCCTGAGCCAGCGAGGTATAGGCCATATCAACGACAGTATGGAAATCATTCAACGAAACAAGAAGCTGAAGATTGATATTCACCGCATCAAGGAGCTGAAAGAAGACCCGCAGGTGAAACATCAATTAAAAGTGGGGGAGACGATCGGCTGTTTTTACATTGAGAGTCCGGCCATGCGTGGTTTGCTGAAGAAATTGCACTGCGACAACTATATTTCGTTGGTGGCAGCGAGTTCGATTATTCGTCCGGGTGTTGCCAAAAGTGGGATGATGCGCGAGTATATCAATCGTTTTCACCATCCGCAAAGTTTTACTTACCTTCATCCTGTGATGAAGGAGCAACTGGAAGAGACTTACGGCGTGATGGTTTTTCAGGAGGATGTCCTCAAGGTGTGCCACCATTTTGCCGGGCTCGATCTGGCCGATGCTGATGTGTTACGCAGGGCAATGAGCGGAAAGTTCCGTTCGAAGAGTGAGTTTCAGCGCATCATTGACCGGTTTTTCGAGAATTGCCGCATGTTGGGTCGCACTGATGAGACGGCAAAGGAAGTTTGGCGTCAGATCGAGAGTTTTGCAGGATACTCCTTTTCGAAAGCCCATTCAGCTTCGTACGCGGTTGAGAGTTTTCAAAGCCTTTACCTGAAAGCCCATTATCCACTTGAGTTTATGGTTGCGGTGATTAATAATTTTGGCGGATTCTACCGTACGTGGGTCTATGTGAATGAGGCCCGGCGGTGCGGCGGTAAAATTGAATTGCCCTGTGTTAATAAGAGTCTTGAAGATACAACGATTTATGATGATCGTATTTACCTTGGATTTAATTTGGTAGCTAATCTGGAACACGATTTTCAGCGTCAGTTGGTGAGTGAAAGGATGCGTGGCGGCGAATTCCAGTCGCTCGAAGATTTTTTGCGCCGCGTTTCGATCGGAATAGAACATCTTGTGCTGTTGATCCGGTTGGGTGCATTGCGGTTTATAGGTAAACCTAAGATGCAATTGTTGTGGGATGCTCATATGTTGCTAAGTAAGCGGGTCAAAAGCATTCCAAACCGGTTATTTGATATCCCCTCCAAAAAATGGGAGTTGCCAAGTATGGCACAATCACTCGTCGAAGCGGCCTACGATGAGATTGAACTGCTTGGTTTTCCCGTGACGATGTCGTGGTTCGATTTGTTGCAAACCAGTTTTCGGGGCGAAGTGATGGCGAACGATCTGACCAGCTACGTGGGTAAAACAGTTCGTATGGTGGGGCTGCTGGTAACGATTAAATATGTGAGCACCTCAAAGCGTGAACTTATGCATTTCGGCAGTTTTCTGGATCAGTCGGGCGAATTTTTCGAAACGGTTCACTTTCCGCAGAGCCTGAAGAGCTGGCCATTTTCAGGTCATGGCGTTTACCTGATTTTGGGAAAAGTAGTTGCTGAATTTGGTCATCCTTCTGTTGAGGTCGAGAAACTGGCCAAACTACCTGTCAAAGGTGATCCGAGGCGATAAGGCGAGAATTCTAAGTTTGTAATTTAGATGTGACCCGAATATGATATGGACTTGATACGAGGAAGGTACGAGCAAGGTCCGAAGTTAATCAGGTTTGATTTTTTTTATCTCATTTCACCTCTAAACCATTCTCCAGGGATATTGAACAAGTTGCCAGTCACCTCGATTGCCATCCGTTATTTCACAATCTTTCTTACCCTTACCGCAAAAGCCTCTGCCGGGTTTTTTGCAATTATCTGATCAACCTCTTCTTTTGTAAATCCTTCATGTATTATATATGGAATCAGCGTATTGAAAAGGGTCGTATAAGGACGTATTTCTCCACCATTAGGTTTACCAGGCTGGTACCCTTCGTTGTCGTGAGAAAGCAATATATGATTGAGTTGACGCGTAGATTTCATGAAGCGCAATAAATTTTCATACCAGGTAATGTTGACCATATTATCTTGAATCCCATCGAATGCAATCCAGCAACCCATTTGAGAGATCGCCAGGGTATTTTCCTTAATGGTTTCTACATTGGCATGTGACCAGATAAAAGCTGAAGGATCGACACCATACTGTTTCAAAATTTGCAGTTGAGCCAATGCAGCTGCCGCACGTCCGGTATGCGACATAATTGTAAGACCTGTTTCCAGATGGGTAAGACATGCTGCCGCAACCAATTTCTTATCCGCTTCGGTTAATTCGAAATCGTTAATACCAATTTTAATAAAGCCTGGTTTGATGCCAGTATTTCCAATACCATTTTTGGCTTCTTCAGTCCAAACCGCAGCAATCTCTTCGATGCTCATATTGCTGATTTCGTGTGGTATATGTCGTTCGTTGTCTGCTGCAAACCAACCAGTGTTTGTGAGGATTCTGATTCCGGTTTTGCGGGATATTTCGGCCAGTAATTGCGGATCCCTGCCCATATATTCGGTTGTGCAATCGACAAAAGTTGTGACATTGAACGGCTTAAGCTCTTCAAAATAGGGGAGCATTCTTGTTATTACAGAATCTTTATTGTAATGGTTAGCGCTAATTGAATCGATCATTGTGAAATCGTTCAGCACATGTTCGTGCGTAAGTGTAATACCCATTTTTGATGCAGGCATTTCGCCCGTCACTGTAATTATTTTTAAATCATTTTTCTGACATGATATTGTAAAAATTAAAGATGTCAATAACAGATAGATATATGATAGTTTGATCTGCGGAGCTCTCATTAAACTTGTTTTTAATTTATCTTGCGAAGATAAAAAAGATTATTAAGTAGCATAGCAATGAATATCATTAAATATTGTGCTTTCACAAGAATGGCAATTAAGGTGTTCCTGCATTCGCGAGTATACCACTGAGGCGTATCATCTGACAATATTATTCAACATCCGTCGGCAGACAGACGTTGGTACAAAATGAATCGAGCCGATGGCTTTTATACGATAGTTGTTTATCTAATTATTTATTTTCCGATTTTCCTTACTCTTACTGCAAAAGCATCAGCAGGGTTTTTTACTATCATTTGGTTAAGCTCTTCGCGCGTAAATCCTTCACTCAGTAAAACCAGCGAGAATGAACTGAAAAGATCGGAATAGGAGCGAAAATTTCCACCATTAGGCTTTCCGGGCTGATACCAACCGGCTTCCTGCGAGAGCAATACGCGGTTGAGCTGACGTGTTGATTTTAAATTTTGTAATAATCTGTCAATACTGATTTGAGATTCCATATCATCCTGGATTCCATCGAGAGCGATCCATGCGCCCATTAGGGCGATTGAAAGGATTTTTTTCCCTTTTAATTCTTCCATGGCATGTGACCATATAAATGCGGAAGGATCGACGCCATATTTTTTAAGAATTATAAGTTGGTCCATCGCAGCCTGAGCAGGTCCGGTAAACGACATGATCGTAAGTCCTGTCTCCAAATGGGTAAGACATGCGGCCGCAACCAGTTTTTTGTCGGTTTCGGACATTTGAATTTTACTAAGCCCTATTTTTATAAAGCCCGGTTTAATTCCCGTGTTTCCAATCCCGTTTTTTGCCTCGTCAATCCATACCGCAGCGATTTCTTCAGCGCTCATATCTTTGATTTCTTTTGGCAGGTGTCTTTCATCATCAGTGGCTAACCACCCCGTATTCGTAATGATATTAATTCCTGTTTTGCGCGACAATTCGGCCAGTAATTGTGGATCGCGACCCATAAATTCGGGCGTGCCATCAATAAAAGTTTTGACCTTATATTGTTTAAGCTCTTCGAAATAGGGCAATACCTTCGCAATTACAGAATCTCTGTTATAATGATTCATGCCGACAGAATCAATCGATGCGAAATCAACCAGCACATGTTCGTTTGGAAGTGTCACTCCCATCATGGAAACCGGTATCTCGCCGGTAACTGTTATTATCTTCAAATCTTTATTCCTGCACGACGTTGTCGATAATAAGGGTAACAAGAATAGTATTACAATTACGGTATTCAATATAAATGGCTTCATTAGAGGTTGCATTAATTTTTTTTTGCGAAGATAATAAGATTATTGAGCAAGACTAAAAAAGTTTTAATCGGATGAATTTAAAACGAAAATACAGAAATTAACGAATATTTACAAAAATAGTACAATATGAGTGTAATTTTTTTCTTCTAATTTCATTATTGCAATTGACAAAATATGTGTCATTTAAAACCTCAACTATTTTTAATGTTAATAAATTGTAAAAATTAATAATGAATAGTGTTGCATTTGATTTAATTTATTTCTAAAATTGCAACACCAAACACAGAATACAAAGTTTACAGTTTTATTTGAGTGATATTTCTTATTGATCCACTTCGTTTTTGATTGTGGTAATATTGATTTGATTGATAATAGTATTATAAAAAATGTTAAAAAATAATATTGAGCGTTAAAAAAATAAGTGTTTTTCCAACAATTTAAATTTAACAAACTCATAATTAAATAATTAGTTACGCGTTCTTATCTTTTTTATTTACTAATCTTAAAGTGTATGTATTTATGAAACAAAAAAATCTGATTTTTCTGCCTAAAGGTAATTGGACCAGGATGTTACTCTCTTTGGTTCTTCTTATGGTATTGATGACCGGGATGGCTTTTGCACAGCAGAAGACCATTACCGGGAAGGTAATTGACGAGAGTGGAGCGTCTATCCCCGGCGTTTCGGTCCTGGTAAAGGGGACAACGACAGGTACAGTTACCGACATTGACGGAAAGTACAATCTAAGTGTACCTTCGAAAGCCGACCTTCTGACTTTTGGATTTGTTGGGATGATTTCGCAGGATGTGCAGATTGGCCAGAAATCGGTGATCGACGTTACAATGAAAACTGAAGTTGTTGGTGTAGATGAAGTTGTTGTGGTAGGTTATGGTACTCGTAAGAAAGAGGAGATCACCGGATCTGTTTCGACAGTTTCTGACAAACAGCTCAAAGTTTCGGCAGCTCCAAGTGTGGTAAGCCGTATGCAGGGTCAAATATCGGGTGTAACTGTAACTTCCAGTAATACACCAGGCGCTGATGCTACTATTCGTATCCATGGTATTGGTACTATTGGTGATGCAACTCCATTGTATGTGATAGATGGTGTACCAGTTGGACCGGGTAACAATGTCAACCCAAATGATGTTGAGTCAATCTCTGTTTTGAAAGATGCTTCTTCAGCTGCTATTTATGGTAGCCGCGGTGCCAACGGTGTAATTTTAATTACAACCAAACACGGACGTGAAAACCAGGAGCCAAGCGTAAACTTTTCACTTAGGACAGGTTTTTCTCAAGCTACTAACCAGTACAATATGTTGAATACGACTCAATACGGCCAGGCAGTATTTTTACAGGCTAAAAACGGTTATGTATTTAATTCTCAGTATGGTAGTGGAGCATCGCCGGTAACTCCTGATTATGTTCTTCCTGCAAGAGCTATGGAAGGCGATCCTTCAGTTGCACCTGCACTTTACAAATATCCTGATTACCAGATTTACAAAGCCAATAAACAAGGTACAAACTGGTATGATGAGATCTATCGTAAAGGTATAATTCAGGAATACGATCTTTCTGTCGCTGGCGGCGGTAAAAAATCGACCTATTCTTTATCGGCTAATTATTTGGACGAACAGGGCTTCCTGATCAATACGGGCAGCAAAAGATACACTTTCCGTGTGAATGCTGACACTAAGTTTGCAAACTGGCTGAAAGTAGGAGAATCTGTACAGGTAAGTTTGAATCATCAGAATGGTGACCTTAGCAACAATGGTGAAGGTAACGCTATTTCGATGGCTTATCGTATGCAGCCAATTGTTCCTGTTCGTGACATCATGGGTAATTTTGCAGGAACACGTGCTCCGCTCACCGGTAATGCTGCGAATCCTGTTGCTATGCTTGATCATGCAAAAAATAATGATGGAAAATATTTCCGCGTACTTGGTAATATTTACGGCGAAGCCACCATCATGAAAGGATTAACATTGAAGAGTTTGTTTGGCTATAATGTAGGCCAGTGGAATGCAAAAAACTATACCATTCCAACTTACGAAAACGCAGAACCTAATTTCGTTGCAGGTTTGGGTGTTGAGTCAAACTATACTATGTTATGGAACTGGGCCAATACAATTAATTATAACCTGACCATTAAAGACATTCATAAGATCAATATCGTTGTAGGAACAGAAGCTGTTGAGAGTAGTTACCAGTGGCTGACAGCAGGTCGTAGTCAATATTTTTCATTGGCACCAGATTATATGCAACTTACATCCGGTGAACTTAACAAAGTTAATGACGGAAACGGATCTTCATGGGCTTTATTCTCACAGTTCGGTCGTGCCAATTACGACTTAATGGGTAAATATTTTCTTGAAGGAACAATACGTCGTGATGGTTCATCACGGTTTGGTACTTCCAATCGTTATGGAATATTCCCTGCCGGTTCAGCCGCATGGGAAGTCAGCAAAGAGGGTTTTATGGCAAGTACGAAAAGCTGGTTAGATGTTCTTAAACTGAGAGCAGGTTGGGGTAAAACTGGTAACGACCGGATTCCTGAGTATATTCCATTTTCTACATATGGAACTAATGGTTATACAGCTGCTTATAATTTGAATGGAACAACTGGTTCTGCTGTCGCAGGATTTGAACCATCTACAAGAGGTAACGCAGATGTTAAATGGGAAACTACCCAGACTTATAATGTAGGTGTTAATGCAAGTCTGCTCAACCGAAAACTTAATATTGCTGTTGACGTATGGCAACGTAATACATCGGATATGCTTTACAAATTAAATGTACCTGATGTAATTGGTCTTGCAACACCTCCTTATGTAAATATTGGTAAGATGAAAAATACCGGTGTTGACGTTGAAGTTGGATACCACAATACCTTATTGGACGGTAAATTGACATATGCTGTCAATGCAACCTGGTCACATTACAAAAATGAAGTTGTTTCACTCTCCAACAATTTAAAAGAAGTTGTAGGTTATTCACTTCGTCAGGTAGAATATACGCGTGCAACAGCCGGACAAGCATATCCGATGTTTTATGGTTTGATTGCCGATGGTATTATCCAGACAGACGCCGAAGCAGCAGCTGCTCCGCAGTTTGATACTTATACCAAAAAAGGTCACTTCAAATACAGGGATTTAAATGGTGATGGCAAAATAACAATGGACGGCGACCGCACTTATATCGGTGATCCTCATCCTAAATTTACAGGTGGTTTAAACATTGATCTGGGTTATGCCAACTTCGATTTAAACATGTTCTTTTACGGAAGTTATGGTAACAAGATGATCAACTATGTCAGCCGCTGGATCGACTATGGCCAGTTCGTCGGAGGATTAAGCCAGGATGCACTTTATAATACATGGACACCAACCAATACCGGTGCCAGATTGCCGATGCTTGATGGTGCAGCTCATTCACAGGAGGCTTCAACCGCCTTTATTGAAGACGGTTCATACCTGAGAATGAAGACTTTGAGGTTGGGTTATACAGTTCCTCAATCTGTTCTTGACAAGCTAAAAATGAAAAGTCTACGTGTATATGTACAGGCTTCCAACTTGTTTACAATTACAAAGTACAAAGGTCTCGATCCAGAGTATGACGCAGCGGGCGATACATCGGGTATGGCTATGGGAGTTGACCAGGGATCATGGCCAACACCACGTCAGATTACATTTGGTTTGACCCTCGGTCTGTAATCGATTATGAATATTATTAATTTAAAACAAAAGAATGATATGAAAAAACTATCAATTATAGTGGCTACCTGCTTTTTAATGGCCATATCTTTTTCTTGTGCAGATTCATTTTTGGATAAAAAGCCGCTTGGATCGACTTCTGAAGATGTATTCTACAGCGAAAAGGGTGTTACTGCTTTATTGACCGGCGCTTACAGTATGGTGAAAGGTTCTGCTTTATGGACCGTCAGCTGGGGCGCATCTATTACTAACTGGACTTACGGATCTGTTGGGTCTGATGATGCTGCCAAAGGTTCATATATTGGTGACCAGATTCCAATCAATGAAATAGAACAATGGTCAGTTTCGACAACCAACAATTACCCTGCCGATAAATGGAAGTTGAATATTGGAATGGGTGTTAACCGTTGTAATATTGTATTGAATACGATTACCAAAACTCCAACGCTTGCTGCTGCTACAGCTACTGAATTAAAAGCTGAAGCGCGTTTTTTGAGGGGTATGTATTATTTTGAATCATGGTTGGTTTTTGGTGACAAGATCCCGCTTATCACAGAGGATAAGATTGATGTTGCCAATACAATTTCGAATGACAATGCACCTGGCGTGGTTTTAAAGTTTATTGAGGACGACCTTGCATTTGCTGCCGCTAATCTTCCAGCAACACAGTCACAAGTCGGTCGTGCAACAAAATATGCTGCTATGGCCCTTGCCGCGCGTGCTTATTTGCAGGTATTGGATTATGCAAGTGCGAAACCACTGTTGGATGCCATCATTGCAAGTGGTAAATTCTCGCTCGCACCAAAATTCTTTGACAACTTCCGCATTGCAACAAATAATAATGCTGAATCGATTTTTGAAATTCAGCGCAATGTTAATGACATCAACGAATCTTTAAATGGTGAAATGGGTATTGGTTTGAACGCGCCATATGCACCTGAATTGGGTATGTGCTGCGGTTTCCACCAGCCAAAACAGAACCTTGCCAATGCTTTTAAAGTTGATGCCAATGGTTTACCATTGTTTGATACCTTTAATAATACAGATTTGAAGAATGACATGGGAATTGCTTCGACAGATGAGTTTATTCCTGCGACTGATTTGCTGGATCCACGTATTGATTTCACGATGGGCCGCAGAGGACTTCCTTACATGGATTGGGGTATTATGCGCGGGATGGACTGGATTCGCGACCAATCATGGGGTGGACCTTATAATACTGTTGAGAAAACTTTCTTCTACAAATCTGAGCGTAATACTTTGTCAACCACAACAGGTTGGCAGACAGGTATCAATGCCAATAACTTCCGTTACTTACGTTATGGACACATTTTGTTGTGGAGAGCTGAAATTGCGGCTTCTGAAGGTGATCTTACTACAGCGTTGAACTATGTCAATCAGATCCGTGTAAGGGCTGGTAACGAAGTTGTTATGGGTAAGGTTAACATTTATAAACTTCCTATCAGCATCAATACAGGAGATACCTGGAAACAATATGTAGACTTTACAAAACCTGCTGCCAATTATAAAGTTGGAACTTATGCTGCATTTGCTGATAAGGCTGCTGCCATGAGGGCTGTTCAATGGGAACAACGTCTTGAGTTTGCTACAGAAGGAATGCGCTTTTTTGACCTGAGACGTTGGGACAAAGCGACTCCGGGTAGTATGGCTGCCACATTGAATGCATATGCTATTGCCGATCAAAGAACAAGACCTCTTGTAATGAAAGGTGCTACATTCACTGAAAAGGCAAAATATCAGCCTGTTCCTCAGACTCAAATGGATTTGGAACCTGGTGTTTTAAAACAAAACACAGGATATTGATAATTTGATTAGTAAATATTTTTAAGGGGCTGGTGCAAACCAGCCCCTTTTTTGTGCGCTTAATTTTTCTTCTTTGATCTACTTCATTTACGCTATTGCCGCATCGTTAGCACAAAAAATGCGCTTTTACTGGACTAACAGTTCGTGAATTGTCATAAAGTAAGTACAGCCACCGTGTAAATAACAATTTTATAATGTGAAAATACCTTTTGTATTGGTTTTTAATTTATTAGGCAACTATATAATTGTATTTTACATGTTTTAATAGTATAAGCCTAAATATTTATCAGATTTTTATTTCAGTTAATTATTTAATTATTAGACGACTAAATCTAAAGAAAGATATTTAATGAAATAATAATATATAGTAAAATAAAATTAGGTCCTACATGATATAAACCACTTTTGGACGATATGTAAATATCATATAATTAGATTATTACAGAATACATTATAT
>Ga0118677_10001236_pt1 | contig 54873 bp, 42 predicted proteins | sample AliMusrvi5mmetaG_FD_86154 | JGI IMG/M metagenome (GOLD analysis project Ga0118677, IMG submission 86154)
TACAAACAATCAATCAACCGGAAACGGTTAATATCGTTTAGATTTATAAACGAAATAGTAAAACAACCCTGAAAATTGTTAATAACCCTTGGATTTAAAAAAAAGGGGGTGAATAGTTACAATTTTTCCAGCATTCCCTCTTGCAGATCAGCAGCAATGACTTTCCCCGAAACATTAAGCATCTTTGCAATTTCAATAGAAAAGAAACCAACCCCGCAACCTAAATCAAGGACAGTCATTCCATCGCTGATATAGGGTTTTAATATTTTATGGGGATTCTGTAGTAATCTCCTGACATAATTGTCAAGTCCGCCTGCTAATCCAACTGGACAGGTTCTTTCATTGATCTCGTTGCTCATGGTTGTAATTTTTAAATTTTTGATTGATCTATATATTTCTGGTTTTTCCTATCCCATAAATAGGCGATGAAAATAAATAACAAATTAGTTATTAGCACAATAGAAGTTCTCATGGCATCATGTTCCCTGAAGATCGGTGGTTCCTCAGCAAATACCATCCCCGTAAAAGTACCAATCATTAAAACCAATAGAAGGTAAGCGTATACGTTCTTTTTTAGGAGTAGCCAGCCAGTCAAAACAATTGCTATTTCAATGATGTATGTCAGTTCAGGATCATACCAAAGACCCAGCCCAACCTTGGTGTTTCCGAAGAATATGCTAAGGTCTGGTGTGTGTACGATCAAATCGATGAGCCAATGAGAAAGAACGCACAATCCTAAAAGCCACGCCCAAGTTTTCTTATCCAATGACCAGAAGATGATAAATACTATTACCGATATGAGGACCGCTCCAATCAGGGAATGTGAGTAAGGTAAGTCCAGCAAGTTTCTGAAGAATGGATTATCATTTGGAACGTATGAAGCCTTTTCTATTCCCAGTAATACAAGGGTAAATGCAATGATATCCAGAAGTTGTACCGTTGCGAATACTAGCCATAGTGGGATGTCTGAAGCCTTTTTCTTTACTAAGAATGCAACGCCATAATGTCCGATGAACATGGTTGACAAATTTTAGGGAGTGTTCAATTAAGTGTGTCAATTCTCTTCATCATCCTCGGTTCCTTGGAGTTTCCCTGCGGGGGGATGACTGGAGGCCGTAGGCTGGAAGGCAGCCCCCCGCAGGGAATGGTTTATATTTTATGACAGGTGCCGGACATACCGGTCCCCAAAGTACTCCATGAGCTCCCGCTGAATGACCACCCAGTGAAAGGCTGTTTTCTTCCAACTCCTTTCGCTGTATTTGAGGGTCAAATATAATTGTTTTAACAATCCCTTGTCATTACTCCAGGCACCCTTGGTTTTAGTGACTTTCCTCATAACCCTGTGAATAGCTTCAACCGGATTGGTAGTATAAATCATTCGCCTGATGTTTTCTCCGTAGTCCATAAAGGTCATCAGGTCATCCCAATCTGCGGTCCATGAGGGTTTTATTTCCTTGTATTTTGCATCCCAGCGTTGTCCAAATGCCTCCAATGCTATCGATGCCTGTTCCCGGTCGGCTGCCGTATAAATCACCCTTAAATCCTTGCAAACAGACTTCCTGTCCTTTTCGATAACATAGCGTGTTGAATTGCGGATTTTATGTACAATGCAGCGTTGAACAGCCGAAGCAGGGAAGACCCGCTCAATGACATCTTTAAAACCAGTAAGCCCATCAACGCTAAAGAAAAGAACATCCTCGACACCTCTGCGCTTGATATCTTCAAGTATCAGTCCCCACTGGCGGGCACCTTCTGTTTCGTTCAAATAAAGCCCAAGTATGTCTCTCTGGCCATCAACGGACACTGCATAAACTGTATAAATGGCCTTGGAGATCACCTTCCCATCTTCCCGAACCTTATAATGAATGGCATCAAGATAGATGATTGTGTAGCAAGACGATAAAGGGCGTTGTTGCCATTCAATAATCTCACTCCACACACGATCAGTCACTGCGCTAATGGCCCCTACACTGACCTCTAAACCATAAATCTGATGCAATTGATGACGAACATCTTCAACCGATTGGCCTCGGGCATAGAGGCTTAAAATAATTTCATCAAGCCCGGTACCGAGTTCCCTGGTCCTTTTTTTTATTATGACAGGCTCGTGATCTCCTGCCCGATCCCGGGGCGTTTGGATTGACAAGGGACCTGCTGTACTTCGTACAGCTTTGGAAGTGTGCCCATTACGCCGATTTGTCGAACTGTCAGATTTCGACTCGTCCAGGAAATTATCCATCTCCCCTTCAAGTGCCGCATTTACAAACGATTGTAACAAATTTGTGAAAATACCCTTGTTTCCCAAAATTGGATCTCCTTTGTAGAGCCGGCTTAACATTTCGGTTCGCATTTCATCGTCAGGAATTATTTCTTCCAAACGCATTCTCTTCTCTCGCTTTTTCGGTTGTTGCTTTTCCATGGTCAAAGTTATTTAGTTTTATTGATTTAACTTTGACACAGTTATTTGAACAGACTCAAATTTTAAACTGTTAAGCTACTTTTTCTTTCCACCAATTTTCATCTTTTGATCCATTTTATCTGAAGTTTCCTTCACAATTTGCTGAATGGCAGTCCCTGCTGTCGCAGTAATCATGAAAATATCGATCATCATCCTTTTTCCCACCGATGTCTTATAGAATTCCACCAATTGATCCATTTCCTTTTCCGTAAAACACTGACGATATAAATTGATAAGGATATTTTCAACCAGATGATACGCATACCCATGCTGACATTCATCTAAAAGGCTAAGATAAAATTCTTTGGGACGTTTGGTGTCACCTGACTGCTGACTTATGATTTGATATTTAATTACGGTGTCAAAGCTCAAGGAACCACGTTCTGCCCTAAGGATGCGTATTTTTTTTGTCAAGGAATCTTCAGGCGGTGCTGTTGTGTCAACTTTAAGTTTAAGATCACCTATGAGCGACTGGATGGCGGCTGGCATTCCGGTCGAATTGTTCTGTGCGGCTACCCTGAGGGCGATCAGGCAGAACACAATTAGCAGAATAATTACTTTGCTTTGGTTCATTTTACCTTGTGTTTAAGGGTTAGTCAATGCCAATGAAATATGGATATGTGGAGGGTTCTTTTTTCCAAGTCCGGAAAGCGTTTCCGCAAATTCCGTATGCAGAATTACGTAAAAAAAAAAGCATAATCGAATCTGGATGAGTGTAAATATTTTCGCCCCATTCCCCGCACCACACAGGAACATTCATTGTTTGAAATAACAGCGTAGCGAGATACAGCGCAGAGACAAATTTACTGAATTTTGATCGTCCTGATACGGCTTAATGAACCTGGGGGGCTATTCGCTTCCTCCTGGACAGACTGATGGTCACTAAATTTTGATTTGTCCTGATTTTCCATTGTGCCCTTCTTTTTTGTGGTTATCCAGGGATGTGGCATTAAAATCTGTAATGTGAGATCTGCAATGTGAGATCTGCAATCTGAAATTTGAGATCTGAGATCTGAAATCCGGGGTCTGTTCAACGAATTAAAAAAAAAGGCTGTCCCGAACTTTTGAGACAGCCTCATTTACGAGGTAAAAATGTTGACCCACCAGGATTCGAACCTAGACTGAGAGAACCAAAATCTCTTGTGCTGCCATTACACAATGGGTCAGTCTGATTGACGAATTACGATTGACGAATTACGATTGAAGATCGCATGCATGAGCCGTTATTCGTGGGTGCAAAGATAGGATTTTTTTCATTTTCCCTTTATCGGAGGGTCAAAAAATTTAGTCGTCAGGGGTTGAGCGTTATTTTGTACTTTTGCCTGTGAAAATTTCCGGAAAAACCATCAAAACATGAAGAAATTTCAGAAGCTGAACAACATTTTCGGTTGGGCGACCTTTGCCATTGCCGCTGTGGTCTACCTGCTCACCATCGAGCCAACGGCCAGCTGGTGGGACTGCGGTGAATACATTGCCACCGCGTTTAAACTGCAGGTGGGGCACCCGCCGGGAGCACCGCTGTTCCAGATGATCGGCCGGTTTTTCTCCCTGTTTGCGTTCGGCGACGTGTCGCACGCCGCCAGGATGGTCAACGTCATGTCGGGTCTTTCGAGCGGTTTCACCATCCTTTTCCTCTTCTGGAGCATCGTGCTGTTTGCGCGGAAACTTTTTCCTTCCGAAGGCGAGATGACCCCTGCACAGATGTACACCATTTTTGGCGCCGCCTTTATCGGCTCCATGGCCTACACCTTCAGCGACACCTTCTGGTTTTCGGCGGTGGAGGGCGAAGTGTACGCCATGTCCTCCTTTTTTACCGCGATCTCCTTCTGGGCCATCCTGAAATGGGAGACTGTTGCCCATGAAAAACATTCGTATCGCTGGCTCGTACTCATTGCATTCCTCATCGGGCTTGCCGTAGGCGTGCATCTCCTCAACCTCCTGGTGATCCCGGCGACCTGCATGATGTATTACAATAAAAAATTCGACACCACCAAAATCGGGATGCTGGTCACCTTCATCCTGTCGATCCTCATCCTCGCCTTCGTGATGTTCGTGATCATCCCCTGGACGGTAGAACTTTCGGGAAAATTCGAACTGCTCTTCGTAAACGTTCTCGGGATGCCCTTCAACTCGGGCACGGTCATCTACTTTGCGCTGCTGGTAAGCCTGCTGGTATGGGGTTTGTACATCACCCGCAAAAAGGGGAAGACGGTGCTCAATACCATCATTCTTTCGTTCACCTTCATCATGATCGGGTACTCCTCCTTCCTGATGCTGGTGATCAGGGCCAATGCCGGAACGCCGATCAATGAAAACGCGCCGAAGGACGCCATCAGCCTGCTTTCGTACCTCAACCGCGAGCAGTACGGCGATTTCCCGATCGCCTACGGCCAGTATTACAGTGCTCCCATTATCGACTATGCCGACGGTAACCCGGTCTACCAGAAGGACATGGCCTCGGGCAAATATATGGTGATCGACAACCGCAAGGGAACCCAGCCGGTCTGGGATCCCCGGTTTACCACGATATTCCCGCGCATGTGGAGCAACCAGCGCAAGGGATCGGAACAGTTTTACAAGAAATGGGGCGGGGAGGGAACCCCCATCGAGGTTACCGGCCGCGACGACAAACCCGAAACAAGGTTTCGCCCTACCTTCGGCGAGAACCTGAAGTATTTTTTCACCTATCAGATCGGTCACATGTACATCCGCTATTTCATGTGGAATTTCGCCGGGAGGCAGAACGACGTGCAGGGATATGGCGGCATCGAGGAAGGCAACTGGATCAGCGGGATCCCATTCCTGGACAAAATGCGTCTGGGACACGACCAGCTGAACCTGCCCGACAGTAAAAAGAACCGGGGGACCAACAAGTATTACATGCTGCCATTGTTCCTTGGGCTGATCGGCTTTTTCTTTCACGCCGGCAAGGACTACAGGGGGACCATCGTGGTTTCGCTGCTCTTCATCATGACCGGGCTTGCGATCCTGGTATACCTCAACCAGCAGCCGTATGAGCCGCGCGAGCGTGATTATGCCTATGCGGCCTCCTTCTATGCCTTCGCCATCTGGATCGGGCTGGGGATCATCCCGCTCATCGGGTGGCTTGGAAAGAAGATCGGTGCAAACCTGGCCGTGGTCCTGGTCTTTTTTCTGTGCCTGGTGCTGGTTCCCGGGATCATGGCAAAGGAAAACTGGGATGATCACGACCGTTCAGGCAAATACTCCTGCCGCGATTTTGCCGGGGATTACCTGAAATCGTGCGACCCGGGAGGAATTTTGTTCACCAACGGCGACAACGATACCTTCCCCCTCTGGTACGACCAGGAGGTTGAGGGAATCGGCACCGACGTGAGGGTTGTCAACCTGATGCTCGCGTCGGGTCCGTGGTACATCGACCAGCTTTACCAGAAAACCTATAACTCCGACCCGATTCCGCTGTCGCTGAAACCGGAACAGTACCGGCAGGGCACCAACGACATCGTTCCGTTCTATGACATCGGACTGAAGGGCTACGTGGAGCTGAAGGACATGATCGATTTCATCAAAAGCGACGATCCGCAAACCTTCATTCCCCTTCAGAACGGGGAAAAAATGAAGTTCTTCCCCTCCAAAAAGGTCAAGATCACTGTCGATTCGGCTGCCTGCGTGCGTTTTGGCATCGTGCCCAAACACCTCCGCGGCAAGATGGTCGATTCGATCTGCTGGACCATCCGTTCGAACCAGCTTTACAAAAACGACCTGATGCTGCTCGACCTGCTCGCCTCGAACAAATGGGAACGACCCATTTATTTTGCCGCCCCTTCGAGCGTAAGCCATTGCGTGGCGATCGATTCCTTCTGCCATGTACAGGGATGGGTGTACAAGTTCATGCCGGTGAAGGCAAACCCATCCGATTACATCAGCGGGATGGGAGGGGTTGACGCGCTCACCTCGTACGACATCCTGAAAAACAAATGCAACTGGGGAAACCTCAACGATCCCCATGTTTATGTAGATCCCGAAAGCCTCAACAATGCCGTTCGCCCGAAGACCAACTTCATGCGCGTCGCGCAGTCGCTGCAGGAACAGGGCAGGAATGCCGAGGCTATTGAAATGCTCGACATGTACATCAAAAATTTTCCCGATTCCAAGATTTCGTTCGACATGTACATGCTGCCCTTTGCCGAAATTTATTACAAGGCCGGGGCGCCCGATAAGGCAAACAAGCTGGTTGAACGCGTTTCGGTCATCTACAGCCAGAACCTCGATTACTATTATTCCTACGCGTCGCAGAACCGGCAGTATTTTGAACAGGACATCCAGACAGGCCTTGGGGTACTCAGGCGGTTGTCGATGATGGCTTCGGAAAACAAGCAGCCGGAGCTGGCTTCAAAGATGGACGCCCTGTTCAACCAGAAACTCAAGTCATTTCAATAAGTTCAACCTGCGGATATGCTGATATCATCGATAACCTGGAACCCGGGCCCCGAAATTTTCAACTTCTGGGGTTTCGCCATCAGGTGGTACGGGCTGTTTTTTGCCATCTCCTTTTTCTTCGGATACCTGATCATGCAGAAGTTCTTCAAAAAGGAGGGCGTTCCAATCCCGCTGCTTGACGAACTGACCACGTACATGATCGTCGGGACCATCGTGGGGGCGCGGCTGGGCCATGTGTTCTTTTACGAACCCGCGTGGTATCTTGCCCACCCGATCAAGATCCTTGAAGTGTGGGAGGGGGGGCTGGCAAGCCACGGGGCTGCCATCGCCATTCCCCTTTCGGTGCTGATCTTTGCGCGCATCCGGAAAAAGCCCTTTTTATGGGTCATGGACCGGGTGGTCATCACGGTGGCCCTGGCCGGGTTCATGATCAGGATGGGGAACCTGATGAATTCGGAAATCTACGGTTTGCCAACATCATTGCCATGGGGGTTCAGGTTCCTGCATTCCACCACCCCTGCCGACGGGTTGTTGCCGCGTCATCCCACCCAGATCTACGAAGGGCTGTCGTACCTCCTCATCTTTTTCCTCCTCTGGTGGTATTATTACAAAAAGGATGGGAAACCAGCGCCGGGTTTTATCTTCGGAACATTCCTCGTGCTTGTGTTCGGGATGCGTTTCCTGATTGAATTCATCAAGGAGCCCCAGGTGGGTTTTGAACGCGGCATGATCCTCAACATGGGGCAGCTGCTGTCGATCCCGCTTATTGTCGCGGGGCTCATCCTTATTTACCTTGCCCGGCGGAAGTCGACCCCAGCCTGATTTTCAGCGCGCCGATCCTTTCTGACAGTGCAGAATAGTCATTGCGGATGACCATTCCCGGGTAATTCTTCGACATTTCAACCGCGTACAGCAGGTCGAAATCCTTCTGGGTTATCGAAAAATAGATTTTTTTTTCCATCAGGTAACGGGAAAGGTATTCCTGTTCCGTCTGTCCGGGTGTCGGTATAAAGATGGCATGTTTGCCAAGGGTCACCACATCCATGATGCTCGAATACCCCGAACGGCAAATGACCGTCGACGACCTCCTGATCAGCTCCTCCATCCGTTCGGTACCCAGGTGCGAAAACACATGGACCCTCCCGTCGAGTACGTAGGCCTCGTCCGTTTCGGGGACGCCCCTCACCAGGGCGACCTGCAGGTTGATGTGAACCAGCTGCATCAGGATCTTTTCCTCGAGGATGGTTCGCTGCGGTTCGGGCCCGGAGAGCATAACCAGCAGGTCGAACCGTGGCGAGACGGCATCTGGAGGGAGATTCAGGCGTGCCGAAAACCTCGAGAGGATCCCGATATAGTGCGCGTTGCCGGGAATCCCGGCCGGGTGCGACAAGGCCCCGGCCAGTCCGCGGTGGGTTTCGAAATCGGGGATCCAGCACTCGTCGTACCTGCTGATAAACCAGTAATTGAGGGCTTTGAGGAGACGCCCTGCGAACCTGATGCCGGCCGGAACCCGGATTTCAAGCTGGTGGGTCATGAATATGGAGGGAACCGAGGGATGCCAGCAGCCGTAACGGTTATCGGAGATGACCAGGGAGGCGCTGGTTTCGCGGACGATTTTTTTCAGGACCTGGTGTTCGCGCCAGATCCCGAGCAACAGCCCGGGGATGTTGCGTGCCATCTTCCAGGCGAACCGGCCGTTCCGGGGGTAGGTGATCACGGTCCCTGGAAATTCAACCATGGGAATGCCCGGACATTCTCTTTTCAGGAATTCGAGGGGGCGGCCGCTTGCGGCAACAACCACCCGGAAGCCCGACCGGGTAAGCATCTGGATTACCGGGACACAACGGCTGGCATGGCCGATGCCCCAGTCCATGGGGCAAACTAGCGCCTTGTTATCATCTGTCGGTGGCATGATCGGTTCGTATACGTCTCGTTAGGTTGCCCGATCCAAAATTACGCCCATTTTCATCCCGGTCTGTAAAAAAGTTATTCACACCCCCTTCACTTTTATGAACCAGGCCGATTAAGCATCAGGGATTGTTTTTTGGCAGGTGGTAGACCATTAAAAATTAAAAAATTAAAAAGGCTCTTTTCATGGTGGAGGATGAATTGATTTACCGGCTGGGGCTTACGATGATCCCGGGGGTGGGGGATGTGCTCGGTAAGAAACTGGTTTCTCTGTGCGGAAGCGCCGCGGCCGTTTTCAGGGAGCCCCGCCGCCACCTGGGAAAGATGCCGCGGGTTGGCGCACTGCTGGCCAGGGCTGTCGGGAACAGGGAAATCCTGGTGCGGGCCGAAAAGGAGGCTGCCTTTATCGAACGCTACGGGATCAAGACGCTGTACTTCCTCGACAGCTCCTACCCGAGGCGGCTGAAACACTGCATCGACAGCCCGCTGCTGCTTTATTACAAGGGTATTGCCGACCTGAATGTGCCCCGCGTGATCGCCGTGGTGGGAACAAGAAATTCAACCGATTACGGTAAAAATGTCACCCAGTCGATCATCCGGGGACTTGTCAGCCAGCAGGTTTTGGTGGTAAGCGGACTCGCCTACGGGATTGACAGCTGCGCCCACCGCTGTTCGCTCGAGGAGGGGCTGAACACGCTGGGGGTGCTGGGGCACGGGCTCGACATGGTGTACCCGTGGCTGCACCGGCCGATGGCCGAAAAAATGGTGATGCAGGGGGGGCTCCTGACGGAATTCATGAGCTGCACCAAACCCGACCGTGCGAATTTTCCAAGGAGGAACCGCATCATTGCAGGGTTGTCGGATGCGATCGTGGTGGTGGAGGCCGGCCGGAAGGGCGGGGCGCTCATCACCGCGGATATTGCCAACTCTTACAACCGTGATGTTTTTGCCGTTCCCGGCAGGGTGAATGATCCCTGTTCCGAGGGCACCAATTACCTGATCAGGACAAACCGTGCCTCCCTGGTGCAAAAGGCCGAAGACATCGAATACCTGATGGGCTGGAAGGCGGCCGCCACGACATCCGCAGCGGTTCAGCGGAAAATATTCATCGAGATGACCCCGGAAGAGGAGAAAATCGTACGCCTGTTGCAGGAGCATGGCCGGATGGGGATCGACGACCTCGGCATGCGGGCGGAGAGCCCGGTGAGCAAAATATCCGCTTTTCTCCTCAACCTTGAATTTGAAGGAGTGATCAGGTGCCTGCCGGGAAAGGTGTACGAACTAGTCTGACATTTCCTGGACTCCGTAGGCCGATTTGATTGCAAGGATCAGCACGATGATGGTAGATCCGAACGAGAACAGGCTCAGCAGTTTGAAATCGGCGGTGAGCAGGCAGAAGTTGAATATGCCGTGAAAAAATGCTGCACCGGTAAGCCCTGTCAGCGAATAGACGACAGGGGCCTTCAGGAATTTCGCCATGCCGGCAAAGAAACCCATGATGACGGCAAAAAGGATATTGGCGGGGACAAAAATGAATGCATAGAGCGTAGCAGGAAAATTCACACGGATGTTGTAGACGTTCAGTGCGAACAGCAGGAGGGCCAGGAACGAAAAACCGAGGGCGGTCATGACCGAGAAGGTGATCGCATCGATGGTTTTGGCGACCTCTTTGCGTCGCACGAAAAAAATGCGGAGGACGATGAACTTGCCCAGCTCGGAACTCCCGCCAACCGTGATGAATGAATAGAACAGGATCCGTTTCAGGCTTGCCAGGTTATCGAGCCCAATCAGCGCGGAGAGGGCTTCCGCTGCAAGGAGCACGAGGATACCCGTGCCCCCCGCCGCAAAACTAATCATCAGCAGCCGGCTGAAGTTGCTCCCGTTGCGTTTTCTGACATACAGGAACAGGGCGATGGCGATGAGGGGGGCAACAACTAGGGTGATATAGGCTATTGGTCTCATATGGCTTGCTTTGGTGGATAATACTGCCAAATGTAAATATTTTTTATACTTTTACAAATAAAAAAAATAATTCTAAACCCGGCCCTTGGAAGCGATCGTGGTTAAATCAACCGGCAGCTGGATTACCGTTCGCGCAGCGGATGGCAAGAAGTTTGACTGCAAACTGAAGGGACAGTTCCGCATCAGGGACATCAAACATACCAACCCCGTGGCCATCGGCGACAGGGTGGTGGTGGAGCAGACGGACGGGGACAGTCACGGGATGATCACCTGTATCAGGGAGCGTGAAAACTACATCATCCGGAAATCGAAGAATCTTTCGAAAATTTCCCACATCATTGCGGCCAATCTCGATCATGCCTACCTGATCGTGACCCTGGCCCAGCCGCAGACCTCCAATGGCTTTATCGACAGGTTCCTGGTAACCGCTGCGGGGTATCACATCCCGGCAAGCCTGATATTCAACAAAACAGATATTTACAGCCCTGAATTGATGAAGGTGCTCGACGAACTTACCTCGATTTACGAAAAGGCGGGCTATCCCTGCTACCGTGTTTCGGCGCTCCGGGGCGACGGCGTGCCGGTGATCAGGAGGTGCCTGGAGGGAAAGGTCAGCATGTTTGCCGGTCATTCGGGGGCGGGGAAATCGGCGCTGATCAAGGCGATCAACCCGGAGCTGAACCCCCGGATCGGTAAGTTGTCGGTGACGCACCAGAAGGGTATGCACACCACCACCTTTGCCGAAATGCTCGAACTCGGCGGCAACGGCTACATTGTCGATACGCCCGGCATCAAGGAATTCGGCCTGATCGATTTTGACAAAGCCGAAATACCCCGCTGTTTCCCTGAAATGGAACGGTTCCTGCCGCTTTGCCAGTACAAGAACTGCTCGCACACCCACGAACCGGGTTGCGCGGTGAAATCAGGCCTGGAAAGCGGGGAGGTGAGCACCCTTCGTTATAATTCATATCTTAGCATCCTCAATGATCGCTAAACAACTCGTCACCGGCTCCGTTATACCGCTCAAACCCACCGATACGGGCACTTTTGCCATGGCACAGCTTGAAGAGTGCCACCTGTCGCACCTCCCGGTGACTGACGGGCTGAATTTCACCGGGATGGTCTCGGAAAAGGAGATACACATGCTCCGTGATCCGGAGGATGAGATCGGATCCGTCAGGCGTTCGTTCAGCCAGGTAAATGCCGATGAAAACCTGCACATTTACGAGGTGATCAAGTTGTTCGGGTCGCTGAACCTCACCATACTTCCCGTGGTAAACGCCAGGAACCTGTATGCCGGGGCCGTCACCCTGTCGTCGCTCGTGGGCCATTTTTCCGAGATGGCCGCCATCCAGAACCCGGGGGGGGTCATTGTTCTGGAAATAAACAACAAGGATTACAGCATTACCGAGATCGCCAAGATCGTTGAATCAAACGATGCCAAGATCCTGAGCCTGTATGTTACCTCGTTTCCCGATTCAACCAGGCTGGAGGTCACCATCAAGGTCAACCGGATGGAGATCGGGGCGATCCTGCAGACCTTCGACCGCTACAGCTACGTGATCAAGGCGACCTGGTCGCATGAAGATGCTTACAGCGAAGGGCTGCAGAACCGTTTTGATGCTTTGATGAACTACCTGAGCATCTGACCAATGAGCCACCTGCAATATTCCAGGATCGTTTTTCTTGTTTTTGTTCTGGCCGTTTCGGGATGGCCGGGGAAAAACACGCTCTCCGGGCAGGACACAGTCAAAGGAGGTGCAGGCAAGGCCCCCGGTTACCTGGTCGTCAGGAAGGTGGTTATTACCGGAAACAAGATCACGAAGGCACGCATCATCACCCGCGAGATGAAGGTGAAGCCGGGCGATACCATTCCTGTCGCGGACCTTCCTGCCGCGATGAAGGCAAGCCAGCAGAACGTCTTCAACACGCAGCTGTTCAATTTTGTCACCGTTACCTATGACACCGGGGTGGGTGAGGGGGGTATTGATGTGACCGTGGCGGTTGTCGAACGATGGTACATCTGGCCGATCCCGCTGCTCGAATTGTCAGAACGCAACTTCAATGTGTGGTGGCAAACCCGCGATTTCAGCAAGCTGACCTATGGCATGGACTTTACCTTCAACAATGCCCGGGGAAGGAATGAAACCATGCGGATACTGGCGCATTTCGGCTACAACCAGCTCTACGGATTTACCTACAAAATCCCCTATCTAAACAGGAAGCAAACCATTGGCATGTCGATCGGCGGCGGCATCGAACTGAACCATGAGCAGAGTGTCATCAGCATCGACAACAAACCCGTCAATAAAAAGGACAGTTCGTCGTATATCCGAAAGATCATGTACGGCTATGCCGAACTTCAGATCAGGCCGAGTTTCCATTCGACCCACTACTTCAGGATATCATACAACTACTACATTTTCAGCAGCATTGTCCTCGATGTGCCCGGGTTCAGCCTGGCAAACAGCACCCACCAGCAATATGTCACCTTTTCCTATTTTTTCAGGAACGACCACCGCGATGTCAACTATTACCCGTTGAGGGGTTATTATTTCGACCTCGAGCTGAATCACACGGTGCCCTATGCAACGGCGCAGAACACCTTTATCAAGACGAATTTCAGGAAATTCTTCCAGATCCTGCCGCGATTTTACGGTGCGACCGGTATTACCGGCAAGGTCTGCTTTGAAAAATCGCAACCCTACTTTTTGCAGCGCGGGATGGGTTATGGCCAGGATTTCGTGAGGGGTTACGAGTATTACGTGGTTGACGGCCAGCACGTGGCATTGTTGAAAAATGACCTGAAGTTCGCCCTGGTGCCGCAGCAGGTGATCAAACTCGGTTTTATCAAAACCACGAAGTTCAACACCATCCCCCTGGCATTTTACCTGGATGTTTTTGCCGATGCGGGTTACGTGTATAATTACCAGCCTCTTCAACCCGGTTACGAATCGCAGGGAAACACCCTCCAGAACAGTTTCCTGGGCGGCATCGGACTGGGCCTCGACTTTACCACCTATTACGACGTGGTGATCAGGCTCGAAGGTTCGCTCAACAGGATGGGCCAGACAGGGATATCCCTTCATTTTACCGCTCCCATATAGCCTCCGGTCATGTTCCGAATCATAAATAAACGTACCTTTGCACCCGATTTCCGAAAAATTCCAAAAGCATCATGAATATTGCCTTGTTTGGTAAGAATGTGTCGGAGGCAGTCCTCCCCTTTATTCAGGAGTTGTTTGATGCACTGCATGAACTTGACTGCAGCGCACTGGTATACCAGCCTTTTTATGACAACCTCCGGGGAAAGATCGATTTCCGGTCTCAACCCGCATGTTTCTGCACCCAGGCGGAAATTGAACAGCGCGCCGATTTTTTATTTTCCATCGGCGGCGACGGTACCATCCTCGAGGCGGTGGGCCTGGTGGGTGATTCGGGCATTCCCGTGACAGGGATCAACCTGGGGCGGCTTGGATTTTTATCGAGCATCTCGAAGGAGCATATCATCCCGGCCATCAAAGCGATCAGGCAGGGGCATTTCAAACTGGAGCAGCGCACCCTGTTGCAGCTTGACACTCCCGGGAAATTGTTCGGCGACAACCCTTACGCCCTGAACGACCTTACCGTGTACAAGCCTAACGTGATGTCGATGCTGACCATTAAAACGTGGATCAACGATGAATTTCTGAATTCCTACTGGGCCGACGGGCTGATCGTTGCGACCCCCACGGGTTCAACGGCCTATTCGCTGAGTTGCACCGGGCCGATCATCACCCCGGGATCCGAGAATTTCCTGATTACCCCCATCGCGAGTCATAACCTCACCGTGAGGCCCATCGTGATCAGGGACGACAGTGTCATCAGGATCCGGGTGGAGGGGAAAAACCCCGATTTCCTGGTGAGCCTTGATTCCCGAATTGAAAAGGTGGACCGCACGATGGAACTTACCATCCGCAAAGCCTCCTTCAAGATCAACCTGCTGAGGCTGACGGACAAGAATTTCTTCCAGACGATCCGTGAAAAACTGAACTGGGGACTGGATAACCGGAATTAACATAATAACCTTTCCCTGATCCAATATTCTGATGATTTGAGCGTTAATGAAGTTATTGAAAAGAATTAATAAATCCGTACAAACGAAGCACATGTTGAGCCGCGCAGGGAAACTTATTTTCCTGGTTTTATTATTGTTTGCCGGAAATCATCGCGTTCAGTCGCAGGATCTCGAAGTCGGCCTGGCGGGCGGGGGGTGTTACTACCTGGGTGACCTGAATCCGGGCAAACATTTCCTGAACACCCAATTCGCTTACGGGCTGGTTGCCCGGTATGGCATCGATACGCGTTGGGCGGTAAAGCTTAGCGCCACGCGCGGTGAAATCAGGGGGAATGCCTCTGCCGGCAGTTTTCTTCCCGACCGCGGGCTCTCGTTCACGAGCCCGGTGACCGATATTTCAGGGACCGTAGAATTTAATTTCATGCCCTATTTTACCGGCAGCCATATGAACCGAATATCGCCGTATATTTACGCCGGTTTTTCCGTGTTCTTTTTTAACCCGGTTTCCAATGGTGTTTCCCTGCGTTCCATAGGCACCGAAGGGCAGAATATCGGGTACCAGGGGCGCAAGCCATACAGCCTGACTGGTTTATCCATCCCATTCGGGCTGGGTGCAAAAATAAGCCTTGCCAAGCGCCTGAGCATGCAGGTTTACTGGGAAATGCATAAAACCTTCACCGATTACCTGGATGATGTGAGCACAACCTATTACCTGGTTGGCCGGAACATCGATCCGAAAGATCAGGCGGGTTTGCTTTCCGATCCTTCCAGGAACCATGTTCCCGGTATGCAGCGGGGAAATCCGAATAACAACGACTGGTATGCCTTTTTCGGTCTATCTTTCACCTATAAATTTAACCTGTTAGCATCAAAAAAATGCCGGGACCTGCATCATTACTAAATTCTGGCTGTACCCTATGACCGAGTTGAAGGATCAGATCGATAAAAATAAATTGCCTGTTCATGTAGCGGTTATCATGGACGGCAACGGGCGTTGGGCCAAGAAGCGCGGTTTTGTGCGCACGCTTGGCCATGAAAAGGGGGTGGATGCGGTACGGAATACGGTTGAAGCCGCCTCCGAACTTGGCATCCGTTACCTGACCATGTATGCATTTTCCACTGAAAACTGGAACCGCCCGAAATATGAGATCGATGCACTGATGCGGATACTGGTCAATTCATTGCACGGCGAGATGCCCACCCTGATGAAAAACAACATCAGGCTTTCGGCCATCGGCGATCTGAAAAGCCTCCCCGCCAGGAGTTACCGTGAACTGATGAAATCCATCGATGAAACCTCGCGCAATACCGGGCTCAACCTCATCCTTGCCCTGAGTTACAGCTCACGCTGGGAACTGGTTGAAGTGGCGCGATCCATCGCCAGGAAGGTGGAAGCCGGGGAGCTGTCGCCCGACCAGATTGACATTTCAACCATAACATCATTTTTAACCACTTCGGCCATCCCTGACCCGGAGTTCCTGATTCGTACAAGCGGCGAGTATCGCATCAGCAATTTTCTGCTCTGGCAGGTTGCCTATGCCGAATTTTATTTTACCGGCACCCTTTGGCCCGATTTCGGAAAAGAGGATTTTTACAGGGCAATTCTCGACTTCCAGCAGCGCGAAAGACGTTTTGGACTTACCAGTGAACAGATCAATGATTTTGAAGGAAAACTACGTAAATAAACCCGATGAGACTTCGTGAACTGCTAATAATTTCATTTTTCCTCCTACTTGTTCAAATACTGCCTGCCCAGGTAAGGCTCGGGGAAATCAATGCCACCGATTACAACAGCCCGAAAGAATATTACATCGGCGGAATGACCGTGAGCGGGGTAAAATACCTGGATGGAAACGTGCTCATCATGCTCTCCGGGTTGACCGTGGGCGACAAGGTGAAGGTGCCGGGAGAGAAAATTACGCAGGCCATCCGGAAACTGTGGGACCAGGGACTGTTCGAGGACATCAGGGTTTCGGTCACCAAAATAGTGGATAACCAGGTTTTTCTTGATTTTTACCTCAAGGAACGCCCACGGCTGTCGAAGTTCCAGTTCACCGGGATCAAAAAATCGGATGCCGACGACATCAGGCAGAAAATCCGCCTGGTAAAGGGTGATTATGTTACAGATAATATGATCATCAAGACCAGGAACATTATTTTGAAATTTTACAATGACAAGGGATTTTTAAACGCCACGGTCGACATTGTTGCCAAAAAGGACAGTGCCACCGCCAACGAGGAGACCCTTTTTATCAATGTTGACAAAAATGAGAAGGTGAAGGTCTATTCCATCCATGTGCACGGCGACAGGGAGATGTCGCCCGATATGGTCAAGGGCGCTTTCAAAAAAACCAAGGAGAAAAGTGTTTTCAATCCGCTGAACGATGCCGACCAACTGATCTACAAAGCGGCCAGGGACGCCGCAACCGTTGATTTTGTCGAGATCGGCAACGAACTGGGCGAACATGCCTCCAACAACATCCGGATCAGGATCTTTAAATCCTCAAAATTCATTGATGAGGATTACCAGGCCGACAAGCAACTCCTGATCGGGAAATACAATGAACTTGGTTTCAGGGATGCCCGCATCCTGCGGGATTCTATCTCGAAAAACGAGGACAACACGATCAACATTGACCTCTGGATTGAAGAGGGTCCCAAATATTACATCCGGAATATAACCTGGGTGGGCAATACCAAGTACTCATCGCAATTCCTGGGCCGCATCGTCAAGATCGGGAAAGGGGATGTATACAACCAGACCGCCCTTGAACAGGCCCTTACCTACAACCCGAACGGTGCCGACATCCAGTCGCTTTACATGGACGACGGGTACCTGTTTTTCAACGTGGTGCCGGTGGAGACCAAGGTGGAGAATGATTCCATCGACCTCGAGATCCGCATGCATGAGGGGAAACAGGCGACCGTCAACAAGGTTTCCATCAAGGGAAATACCAAGACCAACGATTATGTGGCCCTGCGGGAAGTTCAGACCAGGCCCGGCCAGCTTTTCAGCCGCGACCGGCTGATCAGGTCGCAGCGGCAGCTTGCCCAGCTGAAGTATTTTGACGCGGAGAAGCTGACCCCCAATGTAAATCCAAACCCGGATGACGGAACGGTCGACATCGGGTACGATGTAACGGAGACCTCCGCCGACCAGATCGAACTCTCCGGCGGCTGGGGTTACGGGCGTATCGTCGGCACGATCGGTTTGTCGTTCAACAACTTCTCGCTGAAGAACATAACCAAGTTCAAATACTGGAAGCCGATCCCGGCAGGCGACGGACAAAAGCTCAGCCTGCGTTTCCAGACATACGGAGCCGGTTATTTCAGCTATAATTTTTCGTTCACCGAACCATGGCTCGGAGGCCGCAAACCCCTTGCGCTCAGCCTATCCTATTTCCACTCAAAATACACCAATGGCGTGGCCGCCAATTCTGCCAGCTACGCCTACTTCAAAATCGACGGCATTTCGGTCGGTCTCGGCACCCAGCTTCACTGGCCCGACGACTATTTCTCCCTGTACCAGAGCGTAAATTTTAACAGGTACAACACCTACAACTATTCTTCGCTCTTTTCCTTCGGCGGGGGAAACGGGACCTATAACTCGCTCAGCTATGGGATCGCTCTTTCGCGCAACTCGGTGGATGCCCCGATTTTTCCACGGACGGGTTCGGAGTTTACCATTGGTCTCGACATGACCCCTCCCTATTCCCTCTTCAGGGGCAATGTCAATTACAGCACGATGAGCCCGAGTGAGAAATACAAATGGGTGGAGTATTACAAGATCAAATTTAAAGGGGCCTGGTATATAGACCTCGTGGATAAACTGGTGATGACCCCGAGGGTCAGGTTCGGGTTCCTGGGTGCCTACAACGACAAGTTGGGGGATACGCCTTTTGAACGTTTTTACCTGGGTGGCGACGGCCTTTCGGGATACAACAACATGGACGGCAGGGAGCTGATCGGGATGCGCGGCTATGCCAACAACTCGCTTACTCCCGGTTATCCCACGATGGTGGGCGGAACCGTTTATACACGTTATACGCTTGAACTGAGGTATCCGATTTCACTCAACCCGAGTGCAACCATCTACGGGCTGGGCTTTGTTGAGGCCGGGAACGACTGGCTCAAATGGGCCGAATTCAACCCGTTCAACGTTTACCGTTCGGTTGGCCTTGGCATCCGTGTATTTTTGCCCATGTTCGGTTTGCTGGGCCTCGACTGGGGATACGGCCTCGACCAGGTTCCCAACAACCCGGGGGTGAGCGGCGGACAGTTCCATTTCTCCATCAATTCGAGTATTGATTAAGTAGTATTTTAAATTCATCGACATGAAAAAGGTAGTTTTTTTAGTAGCCGTTTTCCTCATAGCGGCACTGGGCATCCGGGCGCAAAAATTTGCCTATGTTGATACCCAGTACATCCTTGACAATATTCCCGAATTTGCCGAGGCGCAGTCGCAGCTTGACGAAATTTCAAACGGGTGGCAGAAGGAGATCGAAACAAAATTCGCCGAAGTGGATAAGATGTACAAGGATTACCAGACGCAATCGGTGCTTCTTCCCGACGACATGAAAAAGAAAAAGGAACAGGAGATCGTTGAAAAGGAGAAGGATGCCAAAAATCTTCAGCGTACCCGCTTCGGGAAGGACGGAGACCTGTTCAAAAAGCGCCAGGAACTGGTAAAACCCATCCAGGAGAAGGTGTATAACGCCATCCAGGAACTTGCAACCAGCAACAATTACGCGGTTGTTTTCGACAAGGGAGGCAGCCTGACCATGATGTATGCCAACCCGAAGTTTGACATCAGCGATGACGTGCTTGACAACCTTGGAGCCAACATGAATAACAGGAAGGGAAAGGGCAAAACGGGTGCTCCCTCTTCAACCTCATCACCCTCTTCATCACCGGCACCTCGGCAGGGCAATTCAGGCAGCCAACAAAATCCGGGTGGCGGTGGCAGTGAAACACGGGAACCCAAAAAATAAAAAAAAGTCTTAATTTTGCATCACCATAGTACAGTTATAAACCTTTAATTATTGAAAATGAAAAAATCAGCTAAATTTTTTGCCGTTGTTGCCTTGATCATTACCTGTTCTTTCGCATCACAAGCACAGAATCCGGTCAAAATCGGACATATTGATTTCAACACGCTTCTGGCCGCGATGCCCGGCATTGATTCGGTAAAAATCAAACTGCAGGCCTATCAGAAGACCCTGACCGACCAGATGGATGCCATGAAAGCCGAGTTTGAAAGCAAATACCTCGATTACCAGTCACAGGCTTCGAGCATGTCGGACCTGATAAAGCAAACCAAGGAAAAGGAACTTTCGGATCTCCAGGGCCGTATCGATGCTTTTCAGCAGAAGGCAAGCCAGGACTTACAGGCCAAGCAGCAGGAACTGGTAGCCCCCTTCATCGAGAAGGCAAAGGCGGCAATCAGGGAAGTTGCCAAGGAAAACAAGTTCACCTACATCCTCAATGCCATCGAAGATGTTGTCATCTATAAGGATGAAACAGATGATGTAATGCCGCTTGCAAAGAAAAAACTGGGAATTCAGTAATCCCCTTTTTACAAAATTAAAGCCGGTTGCCTTTGTGGACCGGCTTTTTTTGTAACTTTTCGTTACTTTTGAGGAATAATCACAACCTGGAAATTTATGTCAACACGATTTAACCGCAGGGATTTTATCAGGACGGTGGCCGTTACCGGCGTGGGCCTGGCCGTTGGCGAAGACCTTATGGCGTCCATTCGTCCGGCTGAGTATGACAGTCCTTTCAAACCGGCTCCAACAGGAAAACCCATGGAAAAGGTCCGCATCGGTTATGTCGGTGTGGGATTGCAGGGAACCTCGCATGTGGAAAACCTCCTGAAGATCAAAGGCGCCGAGATCGTGGCGGTATGCGACATCGTTGAAAGCCATGCCAGGCGCGCCCAGGATATGGTTGAAAAAGCCGGCTTCAAACGGCCGGATGCCTATACAAACGGCGATTACGACTGGCAGAAACTGTGTGAACGTAGCGACGTCGACCTTGTATACACGGCCACGCCCTGGCAATGGCATGTGCCCGTTTGCCTGGCCGCCATGAACAACGGGAAGCATGTGGCTACCGAAGTTCCGGCTGCCCTTTCGGTGGAAGATTGCTGGAAACTCGTCGAAGCCTCCGAGAAGACCGGGAGGTACTGCATCCTGATGGAGAACTGCAACTACGATAAGATCGAGATGCTGATCCTGAACATGGTAAAGAAGGGGTTGTTCGGTGAATTGCTGCATGCCGAATGCGGTTACCTGCACGATCTGCGCGATGTCAAGCATGACATGGAGGGCGAGGGTGTGTGGAGGCGCGATTTTTCGATGCATCACAACGGCGATCTTTACCCGACCCACGGCCTCGGGCCCATCATGCAATGCATGGATATCAACCGCGGAAATTATTTCGATTACTTGGTCTCATTCAGTACCAAAACAAGGGGGTTGCATGATTACGCCGTCAAGAAATTCGGGGCCGGCAGCCCCCAGGCACAGGAGAAATTCGTCCTTGGTGATGTGGTTACGACGGTCATCCGGACCATGAACGGGGAGACCATCGTGGTCACCCATGATACCAGTTCACCGCGACCCTACAGCCGGAACATCATGGTCCAGGGTACCCGGGGACTTGTGCGCAAATATCCTGAAGCGAAAATTTACATCGAGGGGGTCAGTAAAACGGAGGACCGCTGGGAACCGGTCGACGAGTACCTGAAGCAATACCAGCATCCCATATGGGCGGAACTGGAAAGCGCAAGCAAGGGGGCCGGCCATGGCGGGATGGATTTCATCGAGGATTACCGCCTTGTCAATGCCCTGCTCCGGGGCGAAACGCCCGACATGGATGTTTACGATGCGGTGGCGATGAGCGTCATCCGCCCGCTGAGTGAACAATCCATCGCAAAACAGGGGAAACCCGTCAGTATTCCCGATTTTACCCGTGGTATGTGGAAACAGCCGCGCGACCTCCAGGTTATGAAGATAAAGGGATAACCCCGAACAATCACCAAATGATCGAAATGCTGAATTTTTTTTCCAGGTGCCGTAAACCGGCGTTCCTTGTGTTGTCGCTACTCCTGTCCTTGAACATCCATGGTTTCGGGCAGAAATGGATTGAGGAACATGCCAGGGCGGTTATTACCCCGTTTATGATGAGCCGGTCCATCGGGATTCTCTCCTCCGACTCGATGAAGGGGCATAAAACATCCCCGCAGGGGGCTGATCGCGCGGCTGCCTATATCGCGAAGCAGTTTGAATCGTTCAATGTCAGGCCTCTCAAGGGTGGCTATTTCCAGGATCTGCGGTTTTGTTATTATAACCTGGGCAAGGATCTGTTCCTTTCGCTTGTCAAAGACCTTGAGACCAGGAACTTCATTCTCGGCAGCGATTTCATGCCATTCGTTTTTTCGGGGAGCAAGCCGGCCGAAGGCGATATTGTTTTTGCGGGTTATGGGATCACGGCGCCGGAGTATCATTATGACGACTATAAAGAGATTGATGTAAAAGGCAGGGTGGTGGTGGTCCTTATGCAGGAGCCCGGCCAGTCGGGTCCGGCAGAAGGTCACTTCAACGGCAGGGAACTGACCCGCTATTCCGATCTGAGGGTTAAACAGAAAACAGCCCGCGAACATGGTGCCGCTGGCGTTATCGTCATTCCCGGACCCCTGAATTACACCAATTTCAAACCCGACGGATATCACTGGCCCTGCGCACCCGGGACGCTGGCGGGCGATTCGCTGCCCATGGCCGACAGCAGCATGCTTGCCGAGAATATCCCGGTGGTTTCGGCCGGGGATGCGGTGATCAGGGAACTGTTCGGCAATGTGGATACCCTCAAACGCATGCAGCAGCATATCGACAATGAAATGAAGCCTCATTCTTTCCTGGTGCAGGGCCGGAGCATCGTAATGAATATTTCATACATCACCCGGCCGGTGGGCGGGAAGAATGTGATCGGGTATATCGAAGGGGCCGATCCACAGTTAAAAAATGAGGCCGTGGTGATAGGATCACACTATGCATATAATGGGCGCAGCATGAAATCAAAAAGGGGTGAGGATTCCATTTTCGGCCAAACCGGCGACATCCACTCCGGAACCGCCGGGATGCTTGCCATTGCCAGGGCCTTTGGTACCATGCCCTCCCCCCCGAAGCGCAGTGTTGTCTTTATCGCCTTTGCAGGTGAACAGAGGGAGCTGCCCGGCCCGGCAACCTGGGTAAACTGCCCCGGGTGGCCGCTTGAGAAAACCGTTGCCATGTTCAACCTCGGCCCGATATCGGGAAATTCAGCCGATTCTCTCCGGGTCACCGGCACAAAGCAATGCCCCGATCTTGCAGGAATTGTCAGGAAACATAATGCAAAACCGGCATTCGGCCTTCTTGGAAATACCGGCGGGCCGCTTGAAAGAGACGGTGACCATTATGATTTCTTCAGCAAAGGAATCCCCACCATATTTTTCTCCGCAGGGCCTTCAGGGGATGATCACCCGGGGAGCAACGGCCCGGGCAGGATCGATGCCGGCAAGGCCGCGCATGTTTCACGGCTGGCCTTTATGACAGCCTGGACCGTCGCATGCGAACGCAGCCACTATAAAATCGTGTGTCCCTGAACGAAAGGGATAACGGTTTTTTACCAGGGGAAAAAGAAACTTTTTTTTGGATCAGGCAGGGTAAAACCGGAGCAGGTGGTTTTGCCATGGACCGAGGGCCACGTAGAGCCCCTGGTTATGCAAATCATCACCGTTGCACTGGAAGGTGATGCCGGTAATGGTATCAGACAGCTGCCAGCCGGAACCCGCCAGGTCGTCTCCCGGCAGCCACACATGGCCCTGGGCTGCCTTTGCGGAGTAGTTTACGACCACCAGGTACCGGTCGTAACCATCATGCCACGTCCATGCCAGCAGTTCCCTGGAGGTGTCATTGTCAACCCAGCCGGTACATTCACAAAGCTGCCACACTCCCTCTTTGAAAACGGACTGGTGAACCGTGGTGAGCAGCCGCTGGACAAAGCCGAACAGATCGGTATCGACAGGTTCGTCGGGACGCCGGCGGAGAAACACCGGCAATTTCACCTTGCGACCTTCAAACTGGCCTTCATGATATAGCTTTGCGCCGGGCAGGGTGGAGGAGATCACCACGGCTGCCCTGTTCTTTCCGGGCTGAAAGGCTACAACATGACGCGGCTCGTCATGGTTTTCGATGAAGCGGATCAGTTTTGACTGGAAACCGGTATCAGCCGTCAGGTGAAGCCTGATGCTTGCTGCACTGTCATGCTCCAGCCGGTCGTACAGCCGCTTGTCGTAACAATAGTCGAACCCCTGCTGCTGAAGTTCCCATTCAAGGTCCCAGTAAGCTTCGGCAATAAAGATAAAATCGCTGTTGCTGCGTTTCACCGCCGGGATCAGTTCAACCCAGTATTCAAAAGCAGGCCTGCCCCCGGCCCGTTTTCCCCAGGTCTGTTCAAAAACATCGCTGATCAAAAGCATGGCCATATCGCAACGAACACCGTCGCACTGTCCCGATACCCTGATCATGGTTTCGATGACGGCTTCACGCAGTCCCTGGTGGAAAGCATTGACCTGCAGCACATCCTCCCATGCGGGGTAGAAGGGATCCTTGCCGCATGCAAAAATTGTTTCGCCTTTCTGCCTGAAGGTTACCGGGTCGTCCCGAAGGTCTTCCAGCGTTCCGCGGATAAAATATTCGGGAAATTCTTCCACCCAGGGATGATCGTGGGCCAGGTGGTTTGGCACGAAATCGAGGATCAGCCTGATCCCGTAACCAGCAAGCTGGTTGCGCGTGACAGCCAGCCCCTGGTCTCCGCCAAGTTGTTCGTCAACCACGTATCGCCGCACGCAATAGGGTGAACCAACGTTGTCGGCAAAGGTGAAATCGGGGAGCGCTCTCTGAAAATCGGCAAGGTTTCCGGGGTGGTTGTTTGAAATGGCGATCCCGGCCGGGCTTCTTTCCCAGACCCCCATGAGCCAGATGGCTTCGATGTTGAGATGTGCGATCTCGTCCCAGGTTTCGCCGGGGATGTTGCCCAGCGTAACCGGGTAGCCGTATTTCCGGCTCAGTTCCCACAGCCAGACCCAGGTATTGATCTCGTAGACAATGGGATTCTTTTTCCAGGGTTCCATTTCGTGTTTATTTGCCTGCTTTCCGATCCGCCTGTTTCCATTGTTCGAGACAACCGGAAATAAAGTCGATGACCTGCTGGTGTTCCTCTTTTCCCGTCCCGGTTACCTTGATGGGTTCCCCGAAGGCAATATGGACCGGTTTCTTCCGGTCGATCGGTCCAAGGTAGCTCGAAAACCGGCCAAATCCCCAGAAGTCGGTTTTAACCGCGGTAGGGATGACCCAGGTGCCTGTTCTGGCTGCCAGTTTTGTACCCAGTGAATTGAATTCTGCGGGGCGGAATTCGATCCTCCGCGTGCTTTGTGGAAAGATAATGACGGAGATGCCGTTTTTCAACCGTTCTGCCCCCTGTTTCATGACGATGAGAAGGTCTTCGCGGGGGTTTGAACGGCTCAGCACGATCGGTTTGCGTGAAAGCATGACATCCCTGAAAGCCCAGTGTTTCACCAGTGCCTCCTTAACCACGAAGGTGACATCGGCAAGGGGCTGAATGATCCCGGGCAGGATCATGGTTTCAAGCGTGCTCATGTGGTTGCTCAGGAAGATCACCGGCCCCGGGCAGTTCCTGATATGGTCGAGGCCGGTAACCTGGATTCTGCCTCCGACCCTTTCAACGTCGGTGAAGATATCGTGTGAGGATTGGATCCAATGTTGCGCATCGTAAACTCCTTTGCGGGCGAGACTGCGCGACCTGAAGACCGTTCTTAAAAAGAGCCCGGTGAAAACAAAACGGGTGCAGAAGGTAATCCGGTCCAGCAGCAGGTGTGATGTGTTTTCCGGTGTGTGGTATTCGTTGTTTGCGGTAATTTCAGAACGCATGGTTAATCGTTTATGATCCTTACTTCGGTCCGCCTGTTTTTCTGGCGGCCCTCATCAGTTGAATTATCAGCAACAGGCTGCGTTTCGCCGTATCCCTTTGCGGTTACCTGCCCGGGGGCAACCCCTTTGTGCAGCAGGTAATTCCTGACCGACTGTGCCCGGCCCGCGGAAAGCTGTTGGTTTGATTCAACCGATCCCACGTTGTCGGTATGGCCTGCAATCTCGATCACCAGGGATGGTTTCGCCTTCAGGGCCTCCACGAGTTCGTTCAACGCGGGGCCCGATTCCGGCCGCAGGGAGGCTTTGCCTGTGTCGAAAAAGACATTTTTCAGTTCAAAAACCTTCGGCGGGTCATACTTCATGTTGAAGGTATAGGTCATCCGGTGGTCGCCGCCGGGAACGTCGATGTCATGATACCTGACCTGCTGGCCGAAATATTTGTAAAAAATGTCGTATTTGTCGGCTGAAGGCATGTTGATGGTGCATTTCCCGTCGGAATTTGTGGTGCCCGCATAGCTCTTTTTCGATTTCAGGCTGATGAGCGAAATAACCTCCCCCTGCCTTGGTTTACCGCTTTTACTGGTGGCAACCACATTGAATATGGCTTCATTTTCAGAAGGCTTGACCTCCTGCGACCTGGCAACGGCAGACCAGAAACAACAAATAACGAAGAGCAACAGGGTCGGACCCATGCCTGGTTTATTCATACTCAATCAGTTTGGCGTGTGATCAGCATTCCTTATTCGACCAGCAAAGATAGGGAGATTTTATTTTATTGAACCTAAAGCCTTTTTTCTTAATATTGTTTTAAATACCGTTGCTTATGATGTTTTGGAGGAAGCTGGTCATTATCATTTTGTTGCTTTCGGCACAGCCCGGAAAGGCTGCTGTCAGGCTGCCCTCGGTACTTTCCCCGGGGATGGTCCTGCAAAGAGAGTCGGTCGTGAATATCTGGGGCTGGGCAACTCCCGGGGAGAAAGTCACGGTGAAGGCAAGCTGGCTCGATGAAAGCGTCACGGTCACAACGAATACCTCCGGCACCTGGCTGACCCGGATCCCGACCGGCAGGGCCGGGGGACCCTATACGCTTACGGTAAAGGGTGATAATACCATTGTTTTATCCGATGTGCTGGTTGGTGAGGTATGGCTCTGTTCCGGGCAGTCGAACATGGAATTTACCATCAGGATGCTCGGCGGCTGGAAATTGTTTCCGCAGGAGAAAAAGGAGCTGAAAAAGAACGGTTATTCAACGGTCAGGCTTTGCATGGTGAAACACGCTACAGCCCGTGAACCGATGGATTCCTGCGCAGTTGCATGGCAGCATGCCGGGGTGAAGAGCGTTGCGGGTTTCAGCGCCACAGCCTGGTTTTTCGGGAAATGCCTTTCCGACTGGCTTGGCGTCCCCGTCGGGCTGATCTGTTCGGCCATCGGAGGCACCCCTGCCGAAGCCTGGACCGACAGCACCACGGTGGCATCCGACCCCCTCCTCCGGTACTATCTTGCCTCTCCCAACGCGCAGGTACGCCGCATAAACAGGCTGTCGGGGCTATACAATGCCATGATCCATCCGCTCCGAAAATATGGTATCAGGGGTGTCATCTGGTACCAGGGCGAGACCAACATAACGGATGCCGATCTTTACGGGTCCCTCTTTCCCGCCATGATCCGGAACTGGAGAAACGCCTGGAACCTCGGGGATTTTCCTTTCTATTTTGTCCAGATCGCTCCCTTCGATTACCACGAGTCTTTCCCGGCTGCTGCTTATCTCCGTGAGGCACAGGCGAAAGCGCTCCTTCTTCCGAATACGGGTATGGCCGTGACGATGGATATCGGCAACACCCTCGACATCCATCCGAAAAACAAGCCTGCTGTGGGGCAGAGGCTTGCCCTGCTTGCGATGGCAAAGACCTACGGGAATGTTCACGTATTTCATTCCGGACCTGTCTTCACGGAGGCCAGGAGGGAGGGAAACGGATTCCGGGTGTTTTTTGATGCGGCCGACAGTCTTTTTTCGAAGGGAGGAACCCCTTCATGCTTTGCACTGGCGGGGAGCGACGGAATCTTTAAACCGGCAAGAGCCCGGATCGAGGGCCGAACCTTGGTCGTTGCATCCGACAGTCTCCGAAACCCCCTGTTCCTGAGGTATGCCTTTAACGATGCCGATTCGGTCAACCTGTTCAACCAGGCTGGATTGCCGGCTTCCGCGTTCCGAACGGATACCATTTCCCTGCTGGTCAGGAATGTAAAAATTGACATAAACCCCGACAGCACAGGTAAAAAGAAGCATATCGTCATGTCATGCAATGATAAAGACTGCCGGATTCATTATACGCTCAACGGAGGTGACCCCGGGCCGGGCTCGCCGGTTTACCGCGACAGCATCCTGCTCGATGGTTCAGCGGATGTCAGGGCCCGTGCTTTCAAAGGCGCTCTTGGCTCAGCGATCACCAGCAGGATCGTATACCGCAATCACCTCGGGGTGGACAGGCATGTTTCGACGGTATTTCCATTTTCAGAGGAATACCCCGGCGGGAAAAATGCCTTGCTCGACGGCATCAACGGCTCGGTGATATACTCCGACGGGCACTGGCAGGGCTACCTTGGGGTTGACCTGGATGCAGTGGTCGATCTCGGTGCCGTTTACCATGCTGATTCGGTCACTGTTTCGATGCTTGAGGATGCGGGGGCATGGATTTTCCTGCCGAAGCAGGTGGAAATCAGTATTTCCGACGACGGGTTGAACTTCACAAAAGTGGCGGAATTCCCTGGTACGGAACTGAAGAAGGTCCGCGATGCCTCCATTAAAGCCTATACCTGGCATAATATACGGGAGGCTAAACCCATTTATATTCCCAGGGATGGCCGGTCGGCCGCAGAAAATCACCCTGCGTCTTTCAGGTATGTCAGGGTGTTTGCGAAAAACAGGGGCAGATGTCCGAAATGGCACGCGGGCAAAGGTCAAAAGAGCTGGCTGTTCGCCGACGAGATCATCATCCGGTAAGCCTTACTGCTCTGAAATTTCGTCGTACCAACCCGCGTACATTTTGTAATTCCGTGAGATCCGGTTTACCTGGCCTTCGAGCAGGGCCTGGTCGATGTCTTTCACCTTCCGCGCGGGAAGCCCCGCCCATACGGATCCTGATTCCACCACGGTGCCTTCGGTGACGAGCGCCCCTGCGCCTATGATCGAGTTGCTGTGGATCACGGCGCCATCCATGATGATGGCGCCCATCCCTACCAGGACGTTGTCGTGGATGGTGCATCCATGGATGATGGCCCTGTGCGCGATTGATACGTTGTTCCCGATGGTGACCGGGGCTTTCAGGTAGGTACAGTGGATGATGGCCCCGTCCTGGATGTTCACGTTGTTGCCGATCCTGATCGAATGTACATCCCCGCGCACAACGGCGTTGAACCATACACTGCAGTCGTCGCCCATGACCACGTCGCCGGTGAGGGTGGCGTTGTCGGCCAGGAAACAGTTTTTGCCCGTTTGCGGCACCACGCCTTTTACGGATTTGATTAATGCCATTGCATTCAGATTAAGTTGCTAAATCGAAATATCCCGGTGGGGTGCTGCCATCCCCGGTCAGCCTTTTTGCGAAGTGATTTTAGGGTAGTCGAGCGAAAAATGCAGGCCCCTGCTTTCCTTCCTGCGTTGCGCACCTTTGATGATGAGGTAACCGATGTTGATCAGGTTCCTCAATTCGCACAGTCGCTGGGTCAGGATCGATTTGTTGTACAGGTCTTCCGATTCGCGGTAAAGCAGTTCGAGCCGGTCGAAGGCGCGCTGCAGACGGAGGTTTGACCTGACAATGCCGACATAGCTGCTCATGATGGCCTGCAGCTCCTTCATCGACTGGGTGATCAGGATCATTTCTTCGTTCAGTACCATCCCCTCTGCGTTCCAGTCGGGGATTTCATGACAATGGCTGATCTGCTTAACCTGGCTGATGGCGTCCACGCTTGCGCGGTGCGAGAATACGAGCGATTCGAGCAGGGAGTTGGATGCGAGGCGATTGGCGCCATGCAGGCCGGTTGACGAACACTCGCCCGAAGCATAGAGGTTCAGGATCGAACTCCTCCCAAATTCATCCACCTTGATCCCGCCGCAGGTATAATGGGCCGTAGGTACCACCGGGATCATGTCCTTGCTGATATCTATGTTGTTGCTCAGGCATTTGGCGTAGATAGTTGGGAAATGGTTGATCAGTTCATTTTTGCTGAGGTGGCGGCAGTCGAGCCACAGGTAATCATCTCCGCTCAGCTTCAGTTCATTGTCGATGGCACGGGCAACGATGTCGCGCGGGGCCAGCGAAAGCCTCGAATCGTACTTGTGCATGAACTCCTTGCCGTCCCGGGTTCTCAGCACCGCTCCGAAACCGCGCACCGCTTCGGAGATGAGGAATGCGGGTTTCTCTTCAGGGTGGTAAAGCGCGGTGGGGTGAAACTGGATGAATTCCATATTCTCTACAGCGCCTTTCGCCCTGTATACCATGGCAATGCCGTCGCCGGTCGAGATCAGCGGGTTGGTGGTAATATTGTATACGTTCCCTGCTCCGCCGGTGGCAATAAGGGTAATTTTGGATAATACCGTATCAACAAGATGGGTCCTGGGGTTGAGGACAAAGGCCCCGTAACAGGTGATGTCGGGCGTCCGGCTGTTGACCTCCACGCCAAGATGATGCTGGGTGATGATGTCGATGGTGAAATGGTTCTCCAGGATTTCGATGTTGGGGTGTCTCCTGACCTGGTCGAGCAGGGTGTTTTCGATCTCACGACCGGTGCTGTCCTTGTGATGCAGTACGCGGTATTCTGAATGCCCGCCCTCCTTGGCGAGGTCGTACCTGCCGCTTTTTGTCTTATCGAATTTCGCACCCCATTTCACCAGGTCCCTGATGCGTTCGGTCGATTCCTGGATGGTGAACCGCACGACCTTTTCGTCGCAAAGCCCGTCGCCTGCAATGATGGTGTCGCGGATATGTTTTTCGTACGAATCGGGGGTGTACATCACGGCGGCGATGCCACCCTGCGCCCAGCTGGTGGCAGTATCATCCATCTTCGACTTGGTGATGATGCAAACCTTGCCATATTTTGCAACCTTGAGGGCGAAAGTCAGCCCTGCTATTCCCGATCCGATCACAAGGAAATCAACACACTTTCTCATGGGATAATTTTAAAGGTCAAGCAAAAGCTTAACGGGATCGAGACCCCCGGTGAGTATCCTGACCGGTTCTTCCAGCAGTTCCTTGATCCTGACCAGGAAACTGACCGATTCACGGCCGTCAATGACACGGTGATCATAGGAAAGCGCCACATACATCATCGGGGCGATCACAACCTGCCCGTTGACGGCGATGGGCCGGTCCTGGATTTTATGCATCCCCAGGATCGCACTCTGCGGCGGGTTGAGAATGGGCGTTGACATGAGCGAACCGAAAACCCCACCGTTGGTGATGGTAAAGGTTCCACCCTTCATGTCGTCAATGGTGATCCGGTTATCGCGGGCCCTGCCGGCAAGTTCCTTGATTTTCAGTTCAATTTCGGCCATGCTCATCATCTCAGCGTTCCGCAGTACCGGCACGACGAGTCCCTTGGGTGCACTCACGGCGATGCCGATGTCGACAAACCTCGGGATGACCAGTTCATCGCCGTCAAGCATTGAATTCACCTGTGGAAATTCCTGCAGGGCGATGACGACGGCCCTGGTGAAAAATGACATGAAACCAACACCGACGCCGTATCTTTCTTTGAAAACATCATTGTACTTTTCACGGGTCTTCATGATCGCCTGCATGTTGATTTCGTTGAACGTTGTCAGCATGGCGGTCTGGTTTTTGACCGAGACCAGCCGTTCCGACAGTTTCAGCCGCAGGGTGGTCAGCTTCTTGCGGTCTGTTTCGCGCGACCCGCCGGCCACCCGGTCCGGGGTGCCCTCTTTTTTCCGGCGTATAAACGATTCAATATCTTTCCGCGTGATCTTTTTCCCGGGGAAGGCATTGATGATATCAGCCGGGTTCACCTTATTCTCTTCCAGTATCTTACGTGCCAGCGGGGAGGCATGGACGGCCACGGGGATTTTTTCGGAAACCGGGGGTGAAATGACCGGGGTGGCAGTGGTCACTGCCGGGCTTACGGCCGGGGTCTCTTCGTTTTGGCTTTGCACCGTTGAATTTTTTGGTTTCCCGGCCGATTCTTCTATCAAGGCGATCACCGCCCCGACCGCGATCGTTTCGCCCTCCTGCGCCTTGATCCTGACCACACCGTCAACGGGCGTTGTCACGGGGAAGGAGGCTTTGTCGGAGTCGATCTCGACGATCTCCTGGTCTTTCTCAACTGCTTCACCGTCGGCAACAAGCCATTTGGCGAGTTGCACCTGGGTGATGGATTCTCCCGGACTGGGAACTTTGATCTCGGTTGCCATAGCGATGAATTAAGGTACAAAGATATGGAATTATCGGGATGAGCTTCGTGCATCCTGATGCTTCATGATGGGTTGCCGGTTGCTATTTTCTTCAGATCACCTGAACTTCATGCTCGGTGCAATGAAGCCTGCAGGATCCGTTCGCGTGCTCGCAGGTGCATTTTCCGAGTGCCTTTTCGACGATGAGCCGCTGCTGGATCTTGTGCAGCTTGGACGAACCGGTTGCGGGGCTGCCGCTTGCCGGCCGGGCGACATGATGCAGCGGTACCGAGGTGAAATTGATGGAGATGTACTTCCACGCCCCCATGTTGACCGGCTCTTCCTGGACCCATTCCCAGTGGGTCGCCAGGCTGTATTTTTCGGTAACCTGGTTGAGTTGGGTGACGGGCAGCGGGTATAGCTGCTCGAGGCGGATGATGGCAACATCCTCTTTCTGAATTTTTTCTTTTTCCTCGAGGATGTCATAATACACTTTGCCGCTGCAGAAAACCACCCTGCGCACCTTTGCGGGGTCGGCCCCGTCATCATCCATCACTTCGCGGAAGTTGCCGGTTGTGAATTCGCCTGGAGCGGAAACGCAGCGCGGGTGCCTGAGCAGGCTTTTCGGCGTGAAGACCACCAGGGGTTTGCGGAATGGCCAGGCAATCTGCCGGCGCAGCACATGGAAGAAATTGGCCGGGGTGGTGCAATTCACGATCTGGATATTGTGGTGGCCGCAAATGGAGAGAAACCTCTCAACCCGGGCGGAGGAATGTTCGGGTCCCTGCCCTTCATAGCCGTGGGGGAGAAGCAGGACAATACCGTTCATCACCTTCCATTTGTCCTCGGCACTGCTGATGTACTGGTCGATGATCACCTGGGCGCCATTGCTGAAATCACCGAATTGCGCCTCCCACACGGTCAGACCATCCGGGGTTCCGAAGGCGTAACCATAGTCGAATCCAAGCACCCCGTATTCGGAGAGGAGCGAGTTGTAAATGCTCAGGGTGGCCTGCGAACCGGAGATGTGGGCAAGCGGGATGAATTTTTCTTCCGAATCCTCCACCGTAAGCACGGCATGGCGGTGGCTGAAAGTGCCGCGCTGGCAATCCTGGCCCGATAGTCTCACCGGGTGCCCCTCTGTGAGCAGGGAACCATAGGCGAGGAGCTCGCCCATGGCCCAGTCGAGTTTCCCGTTTTCAATCATCGCCTTCCGGTCTTCCTGCATCTTGATGATCTTGCGGAAGAAAGCTTTACCCGCGGGAAGTGCGGTCAGTTTTTCACCGATCAGCTGAAGGAGTTCAGGAGGAATAGCGGTTGGCGGGGATGTGATGAAATCGGCCGGCACGGCTTTTCTCATGGATGTCCACAAACTGCCGAGGAAGGGATCAATATCGCCCTTGATAATGGCTTTGGCGTTCTCAAACCCTTCGTCGAGGAGGTTGTTGATGGTTGCTTTAATTCCTGTCACATCGATCAGGGGCAGGGTGTTTTCAGCCTCCAGTTTGCTGAGGTAGATCTCGAGCGGGTCGGGATGCTGTTCAATGATCTTGTACAGGATGGGCTGGGTAAAGCGGGGTTCGTCGCTTTCGTTGTGGCCATATTTGCGGTAGCCCAGCAGGTCGATGAAAATATCCTTGTGAAAAGCAGCCCGGAATTCCATGGCCAGCTGCACGGTATAAACCACAGCCTCCACATCGTCGGCATTGACATGGAAAACAGGCGACTGGATCGTCTTGGCCACATCGGTGCAGTATACACTGGAACGGCCGTCGAGATAGTTGGTAGTGAAACCGATCTGGTTGTTCACCACAAGGTGGATGGTCCCGCCGGTTTTATATCCCTCCAGGTCGGCCATCTGGACCAGTTCATAAATAATCCCCTGTCCTGATACGGAGGCATCGCCGTGTATGAGGATGGAGGCTGCTTTCGAATTGTCGCCATGGTACTGTTGGTCGATCTTTGTACGGGTGATGCCCTCGACGACCGGGTCGACGGCTTCAAGATGCGACGGGTTCGGGGCCAGGGTGAGGTTTACCCTGTTGTTGTCGGGGGTGGTAACTTCGCAGGAATATCCGAGGTGGTATTTCACATCACCCAACAGCTCTTCGTCTTCATATTCCTTCCCTTCGAACTCCGAAAAAATCTGGGTAAAGGGTTTTTGCATGATGTTCCCGAGCACATTCAGCCTGCCACGGTGGGCCATCCCGAGCACAAATTCACGGATGCCGAGTGCCGCCCCCTTGCGGATCACCGTTTCCAGGGCAGGGATGAGCGATTCGACCCCTTCGAGCGAAAAGCTTTTCTGCCCGGGGAATTTTTTATGGATATACTTTTCGAAAAGCACGCCGTCGGCCAGCTTGCGAAGGATGCGTTTTTTTTCCTCCAGGCTGAAATCAGGAGTGTTTCGCTGCGGTTCCATTTTTTGCTTGAACCATTCCACGATTTCAGGGCGGCGGATGTAATAAAATTCGGCACCGATCGACTGGCAATAGGTCTGGTTGAGGTGGCTGATGATCTCCGAAAGCTTCGCGTTTCCAAGCCCGAGTTCTTTTCCTGCCTGGAAGGTCTTTTGCAGGTCGTCGGTTGTCAGCCCGAAATTTTCAATGTCGAGGGTCGGCGAATATTTCCGCCTGGTGCGTACCGGGTTGGTCCTGGTGAAAAGATGTCCCCGGTTGCGGTAAGAGGCGATCAGGTTCATCACCTTGAATTCATTGGGGTACATGAACGCCTCGCCTTCTGCCGCCTTGTAATTCTTCTGGCAGAATTCAAAACCCTCGAAGAATTTGCGCCAGCCTTCATCCACGGAGGCCGGATCGAGTTTATATTGTTCGAATAACCCGTCAATCACGGAATTATCCATCTGGTTCAGATAATCGAATTTGTCCATCATAGGTGTCAATTTCGGTCCAAATATACAGATAATTGCATGATTGGAGAACCAGCCGGTCTGCGAAAAATGGAACCAACGAAACCCTTCTGCCCGGAATGCTGCACTTTGTGATCCATAATTTTACCTTTCATCTTCACGCGCCGGCCCGGAAACTGTTAAAAATTATACCTTTGCCCGGAATTTTGAACAGGGACCATGGAACACATCAGGCAATATATCGCGGAACACAAGGACCGCTTTCTGCAGGAGCTTTTCGGGCTGATCCGCATACCATCGGTCAGTTCGGTCGCCACACACAAGGACGACATGATCAAAGCCGCCGAATACTGGCGGAAAACACTTCGCGAGGCAGGCTGCGACCGCAGCGAACTTTTTCTGACCGACGGCAACCCGATCGTCTATGGTGAAAAGATCAAAGACAGCGCCCTGCCCACCATCCTGGTATACGGACATTATGATGTCATGCCGGTTGATCCGCTGGAGTTGTGGGAGTCGCCGCCGTTCAAACCCGAGGTCCGCAATGGCCGGATCTACGCCAGGGGCGCGGATGACGACAAGGGGCAGTCGTTCATGCAGGCCAAGGCCTTTGAACTGATGGTCCGAACCGGGACCCTTCCCTGCAATGTGAAATTCATGATCGAGGGAGAGGAGGAGGTCGGCTCGATGAACATAGGCCCCTTCATCAGGAAGTATAAAGATATGCTGAAATCGGACATCATCCTGGTTTCCGACACCAGCATGATCAGTTTGCAGAATCCGTCCATCACCATAGGGTTGCGCGGACTCACCTACATGGAGGTGGAGGTGACCGGCCCCAACATCGATCTTCACTCGGGCATCTTCGGGGGGGCGGTCGCCAACCCCGCCAATGCACTCGCCAGGATGATCGCTTCGCTCACGGACGACGACGGGCGCATCACCATCCTGGGTTTCTATGACGATGTGGTGGAGATCAGCCGCGGCGAACGCGATGAAATGGCGAAGGCCCCCTTCGACGAAGCGGCATACATGAAAAACCTGGGGGTGGAGGAGCTGTTCGGCGAAGCCGGTTTTACGGCGAAAGAGCGCACCGGGATCCGCCCGACCCTCGATGTGAACGGGATATGGGGCGGTTATACCGCCGAAGGCACGAAAACGGTCCTGCCTTCCAAAGCCTGGGCGAAGATATCGATGCGCCTGGTTCCCAACCAGGATTACCGGAAAATCGGCGAACTGTTCGCGAAGCACCTGCAGTCTATCGCTCCAAAATCGGTAAAGATCAAAGTCGAAATGCTTCATGGGGGGCAGTCCTACGTATCACCCATCGATACCATTGCCTACCAGGCCGCCGGCAGAGCCATCGCCGAAACATTCGGCACCAGGCCCATCCCCGTGCGCAGCGGGGGAAGCATACCCATCATTCCCGATTTTGAAGAGGTGCTGGGCGTCAAGACGATCCTCATGGGGTTCGGCCTCGAATCGGATGCTTGCCACTCGCCCAATGAAAGTTACCCGCTGGAAAATTTCTTCAGGGGAATAGAAACGATTCCCCTTTTCTACCGGTATTTTACCGAAATGTACACGGGCAGCCGGGTTTAAAGACGATATCGCGGAACCAGCCATGGATGCTATGGCGTTCAGTTGTCAGGCAACCATCGGTTTGTCTTTCAGTATGAATTCCCCCTTGATCAGCCAGGAGGTCCCGAAGGCCCACAAGGCAATGGTTTCCATCCAGAACACCAGGTTGTACCTGTCAAGATGTGATTTCACGGTAGCGATGGTGAAATAGGGCACCAGTAAAAGGATGCAACCGATCATGATGCATGCGCATATCCGGTAAATCCTGTTGCGGACGATCTTCTGCGGGGTCGGAGTCCCTGTTTCAGACACCTTGGTAAAAAGAAAAAATGAAATAAAGGCGAGGGTGATGAAGAACAACGAAGCTGCCGTGAGGTGTATCGCGCCGACCGCCATGCCGTGATAGCAGGGCAACAGGACAGCCGGGACCCTGGAAGGATAGATGCTGAAGCAGGGTACGCAGATCCCCGGGTAAAAAGTCGTTGGGAAAAATGCGACGACCAGTCCGAAAACGCCGGCCAGGTTGGTCATGATCTTATCCAGGGGGTCATACCCCTTGTAAGTGAATAAAAACAGGGACACCGCGCTGAGGGTAACCACGAACACATCCCTCAGCCGGGTGTAGTAAAAATCGCTGATGGAGGCCTCTATGTGTTTGCATTCCGTCAGGAATGAACCCACGATCAGGAAGACCGGCAGCAGGATTCCAAGGATGCCGATAAGTTGTCGCAAAGTAAGATAATGTATTACGAGTGTGTTATCCACACCAGGCTGATCCCGGTTTTCCATGATCGGAGGTTAAGGTTGTTATTTTTCCGGATGATTCAATGAAACACCCGATGATCCGTCCTATGCAGGGGCCCCGCTGTTCGTGGCCCAGAAAGCATTCAGGTCATCGGCGGTTCCATAGAACTGGTCGCGGTCGCAGCGGCCGATGCCATTTACATCGTAAGGAGGGCTCCCGGCAGCTCCATCGGTATACTGCCACAGGGTCCACGATGGCCAGATCCGTGGTATCACGGGCTGGGCGGCGGTTGTGTACTGTGCGATCCACAGCCAGCAGTTCGACAGTTCCGTTTGATCCGGGCTTGTAATCCCCGCGGCGGCCACGGCCTCCTTGATCGTATGACCCGAATAAAGCCCGGGGTAGCGCCCGGTCACCTCCCGGATGCGGTGGACGAACTGTTCTGCTTCGGCCATGCTCATGTCAGGCCCCTGCGTATTGGGCTCAAAATCCAGGACCAGGAGCGTGTTGTTCCCGGCCTTTGACAGGAAAAAATCGGCCTGTGCCACGGGATCGCCCCCCACGCCGAAGTGATAGGCCCCGAAGAGTAGCCCGGCCGCCTCGATGGCTGCCCGGTTCGTATTGAAAGTCGGGTCAAAATATCCCGTTCCCTGCGTTGCTTTATGTATGATTCCCATGATCCCTGCCTGCTGCACATCCGTAAAGCTCCGGATGGTATTGTGGTGGGAGATGTCGATGACTGCGTTTAACATATGTTGTAATTATTAGATGTGAATACTAGGTAAAACAATATCCCGGGCAACACACTGGAAGCCAGGGCCAAATTAATAAAAAGGCGAATACACCTTACGGGTCCGTTTTACTGAACCAGACTTCAATCGTGCCCTGTTTGGCTTTAAGTCCTTTTACCTGTGTCGCTAACGGAGAATTCATTTTGTATGATACAAGGATATTTTTAATGTTATCGGCAACACCCTGGTCGGCATCATTGAAAAATCGAACAACTGCGGTTGATGGGGGGGCGACCTTATTTTCAATATTTTCTATACCGGGGACATTCATTCCTAGTTTGCGAAGATCGGTCTGCAGGAGGTTGGCGGTCTTCAGTTGGCTCTTATTGGCAATCTGGATATAGACCCGCACGGGGAAATTCTGTAGAGCTCCGGCATATTCCTTATGAGCAGCTTTTCCGTTTGCTGAATCGGTCATCAATGTTTTTTTTGCAACACTTGCGACAACGCTGTCGGAATCATTTTTTGCAATTTCCAGAAGAACGGGCTTTAGTTCTGGCGGAAGTAATTTGTTTTGGGAAAAGTATTCAGTAACTTTCGCAGCCAGCAGCCTTTCCCGACGGTTCTGGCTAGAAAGATGCTGCAACAGGTTTGTCACATGCGTGGCGTTGTTTTCCACCCGGAGTTTATTGGCGTCCGCCTCCCGCTGCTGGTTTGTAATATATATGCCAAGCGTCCAAATCACAACCGGGATGGCAATGGTGGCAATAATGTTTACGATGATTTCAACTTTGGCCCAGGTATCTCTTTTCTTTTCCATGATATGAAATTTTGATTTACAGGGATTGAGATGCTAATCAAATGATATTTAAAAACTTCGGATTGTTTATTTTTTAAGCAACATCATTGTTTCGCACAATTTGTTGAAGTTCATGGAAAGCAAATAAAATGATACACTTCCACAGCAAGCTGAATGCTAATGTTTTAACTGGGGTATTAGCAGTTGACAGGTCAAATAGTCAACTCCATCGGTAGCTTAAATTTATAGATATCTGACAGATGAGGTTGAAGAAAATTGATGCCTGCATTGCTTGCAAAGAACCTTAAAACCAATTTTATTTTCCCTTTCCCACACAATGTTTCCATGGAACCCCTGTTTTGTTGAACAGATTAAACATAGGAATATCCACGCATAAAAAAACAGAATAACGCCATGAAGGATTATTTACGATTGTTTGTCCGTTATTAACTTTCCCTAAGCCAGGTCCATATTGAGCTCCGATTCCCAAAGATAACGGAATTTTGGCCCCTGCACCGTAAACGAGGTAAACTCCCGGTGAGAATATTTGTCCCAGTTCAATCTTAAAATCTTTGGTTGTCGTTGTTGTCTTATGTGCAGTGTCGGTGGTTGTTTTTAAATCATAATCTACTATCGCTCCTAGATCAATCAGGGACCCAAATAAACTAATTGAACCTGCATTACGAAGGCCAGTACTAAAGGAGACACCAATCGGGGCGGTTATACCAAATGAGTTGTTCCATGTATTAACAGTGGAACTTGTGCTTTTATTGAATAGGCAATATGCCCCCACATAAGATTGTATCGAAATATTGAAATCGGAATATTTTTTAATAACCGAACTGCCAACCGGTAGAGCCGCTGCTTCAATTGCATTCTGAACCTCCTCCGGGGACTGTGCCTGCGTCATGTTGGACATAAATATCCCATACCTTGACAAATCGGTCAGCCTGTTTTGAAATTTTGTAATTTTTGCCAAGTTGTCATTTTTTGCCTTACCCTTGCCTTGTTGTACGTTATTTCCAATTAGTGTGATTGTTTTATCAATTATGGTTATGGAATTTATGATGGCAGGAGTGTATTGTCTGTTGTAAATATTTTTATATAAATCATTGACATTTCTAAAAATAATAATGTAGTCCGGATAATTGTTAATTGAAACATTAAAATACTTGGCAATATCAAATCCCAATTCAACCGCATCAATGCAAGATGAAAGATATCGGTTATAATTCTCAACAGTGGGTTGCTCACCTTTACTCAAGGTTTTTTTGATCTCTTTTATTTCTGATGAAATGGTTTCTGTTAGTTGAAGTAACTGATCCTGATATAAGGTTATAAAGGTGGATCTTTTTATAAGGGTGTCAGCCAGCTTAATTTTACCAGATTTTGTATAAAACACGATCTCTTCTTTTCTAATCATCCCAAATACCAATCCAATATATAAGTTTTTAGTTATTGGGTCTTTGATAATATCATCATATAATTTTTTGGGTGTAACCCATCCTGAGGAATCCTTTCCAATATTGATACGTAAACTTTCAGAAAGAATTCCAGCTAATTTTATTGCATTTCCTGTATTCTGAAAATCACTATCTTTGGGAGCCTCTTTCCACTCAGGAAAAGCTGCAAAATCCCTTATTATATCTATAGGAGCATAGGATTTGTTTCCCAATTGAAATAAAAGAGGAATAGATTTAAAAACCACTTTTATTGCAGGGTATTGTTCCGATAATTTCTGGTAACGCGGTAAGTCGAAGATTTTTTCAAAATGGACAGGTAATGCAGCAAGGTCTTCTTCGAATTTTCCCCGGAGTGTTGGAATCATTGTAGGATAAGTATAGGAAAGCAAGTTTGCCAGTGCTTCCGAGGTTTTAGGAAACATGATTTGTATCTCGGGATTTTTTTCGACAAAATTTTTAAACTGATCAAAAAATGCAATATTAAGTTCCTGTTTGGCCCGTTCAATCATAAATAAAGCAAGGCCTTTTGAGATATTTGTTACGTCAAGGCCACCAACCGCATTTGGTAGAATGTTACCGTTTCCTGGAACGATTAACGGCTCACCTTTATCTGAAGCTGAGGTAACGGTAAAATATTTCGAAATAAATGGATTGCACTCATGACTGTTTTTGTCTGTTAAAAGGATAATGATTGAAGTCACACTAGGATTCTTCTTCAGGCTAGAGTCAGTCAAATATGGTTTTAATAAGTTCCCAAGCAAACGTAAAGTGTCTGGGTTTGTATGTTCATTTATGATCATTTTTGTTGGACCATTGAATTTGATTAATACGCTTAATCTTAAAGCGTTATAATAGGGAGATATAATGCTGTCTGTATGTTTTTCTGCCATGCTTGAAAGTGACAGACAGATTATCCCAACAATTATAAGAAAACAAATTTTTTTCATAATGGAGAGATTGAAATTATTGTTTACTATTTTAAGAAAATAACCCAGCAGGGTTTATGATTGGATATATGTCTTTTTTAGAGCTAAAAGACACAAATGATGTAGCTTTATTTTGAATCATTTCGATTATTTTCTTTTTGGTTATGGTTTGGGATTGTTGATTATTAAAGGAGAGAAGGAGTGCAATGATACCGGCAACAAAAGGAGTAGACATACTGCATCCGGAATCAGTTTTGTAATTGCCATCATTCCACGTTGAATAAATGTTGTAACCAGGAGCTAAAATATCAATGTATGAACAACGCATGGTGTAATAGATTTTGTTATTATTGTCAATGTTCCCAACACTATAGCAATCGTTTGTCAAAGCAGGGGGGTACATATCCGCTCTGTCAAAACCTAAATCATCTCCGTTTTCAATAGATCCAACCATCATTACATTAGGCTTGTCAATAAATAAAGAGGACATCGTTCTTTGCTCGTCATCAGACATAGTGTCCATCGTAAGACTCACCGAAATAATATCAGCATCATTTTCAAATGCCCACTTGACAGCTTCCACAAAAAGGGTGCTGTTGATACCGTCCTCTCTTTTTCTATAAATTTTCCCGATTATTAATTGCACTTCTGGGGCTATCCCATTACATTTAAGACCTTTAGCAGCAATTATTCCGGCACAATGCGTACCATGGCCACATTCATCCGTCACATCACTTTTTAAAGTTTCATCATCACCCGTATAAAGAAAATTCCTTGTAAGAATGATCTTGCTGCGATCAAATTCCGGGTGGTCAATCTTCAACCCACTGTCAATGATGGCTACTTTTACGCCTGCCCCTTTTGTTTTCTCCCAGATTTGTTTGATTCCGAATTTTTCAATCTGCCAGTTAGGGGGTGTTTGATTGTCAGGAGCCGGGGTGCTGTTTCCGGGTTGCCCGGTTACCGCATCAGGTTGTTCCGGAGTTGGAGGTGTTGTCTGATTCGTTGAAAGTTCCTCAAACCCCCCGCTGTAGAGGTAATCGCCGTTCCCGTCCCGGTACCATTTCCGGTTTCCGGGATAAACCTCATCACAGGTGTCATCGTCTATAATTTCGACCTCCAGGTCAAATTCCTGGTCTTTATAGATGACGCCCTTAATTGCCGCTGTCATCGACGGGCTGCCCTTGCGGATGTTTACATCGCTTATCGTTCTCAAATGCAGTTGTGTCATCATAACAGGGTTAACCAGCGGGGTTTGCGGGTTTATTTTCCCCTTGTTTCACGGCAATATAGGTGGCTGAACTGATGCCCATCAATACGATCAGGTTGGAATCAAGTTCGGGAATCGTCTTGTAAGCATAAACCTCAAAAAGGAAGTAGCCCCCGATGGCAATGGTGAAGGCGACATTCTGGAAGCGATGAATGCTCACCCCGTCTTTGTCGGAAAGGATGTTCATTAAAAAACTTTTAGACTGGTTTGAGTCCTGATGCCGGCTTGTGATCAGCGGATTGGCAATGTCATTGTTGTCGATGATGTTTGCAGAAAAGTAGGAACCTGCACTGATGCCCAGGAGGATCAATACCTGCGGTGTAATGTGAATCAGGGCTCCTGTTTGAAACCATATATAAAAATAGGCCAGCAGGATGATGATGGTCCAGAATGCCATTTGCGTTTTTGCCAGGCTGAAGGGCGGATCCTGGATCGCAGTGCTTGCATCCCGCAATACCTGTAGCTTATTTTTTGCGATGATCCGCTGGACAATAATGATGACGATCAACAATATGATAAGTGAAGTCCATTGGCGGTAATCTTTACAGCTGTCAAAAACAATTACCATCGGCACATCTGTCTCTTTCCTGGTATCAAATGTTTTTCCGATGCTGATTTTAACCACCACCCTGCCATGTCCTGCCTGGTTGAAAAGATTTACCAGCGAGTCATTTGCCACCTTTTTATTCAGGATGAAATAATAGTTATTTTTTTCCGGGGTGGGCAGGTTGACAAGACTTGCGATGGGAACCGGGAAATCATTGAGGAACACCATCTGATCGGTTAACCCGGGCCAGGCGGACCGGACCAGGACCTGGTCGCCGGGTTTGACCTCCATTTTATCGCCTTTCTTTAAAGTGATCAGGGAAAACGGTTGGTAAATAACTTTGAATTTTTCAGAACGAAAGTCGGGTGTTTTCTTTCCAAAACCCCAGGATACCATCGTATCCCCGTCTTTCGGCAATGCCATGTATCGGGCGAGCAGGGTAAGAGCGACGGTAAAACGGGAGGTGTCGGAATTCCGGGAAGAGTCGATTACCTGGCAACACTCGGGAATCCTGGTGTCATTGACAAACAGATAAATGGTGTCTCCCTTTGAGGACCGGAACCCCGCGTAGGTGAGGTATATTGTTTCCCTGGAAAGGGCTTCGGAAATCCTGGTTCTCCCCTCCCTGTCACTTGAAATAATACAAGTTGTCTTTGGCCGGGCCGCATCATGATCGGGAAGGGGATTCAGACCATATACCGGCTGAAATATATAGGCAATGCATATTAATATGCACGCACGAAATAAATGGTTCGCTGACATGTAGATAAAATTATGATGAATGGTGGTACAGGAGGCAAATATACATACCAGTTATCCCAATGTCAAGAAAAATCTAAAACAATCTAACAAAATGTATAGAAATAACAAATATTTTTATATTCGTATCGTATAAATAATAGATATGCAATTCATTAGATATTGTATTATTGTATAAAAAAATCATAACAAAAAATTCATAAAAAGATGTATGAATATTTTCATGACATAACATAAGTATATGATGATGGTTGTTGCATCAATAAAAGATGGGATAATAATTTGAAGATTGATTCAGCTTCAGCCCGGGAGGCCTTATTTCCCCTTTCCCACTTTTGAAAAATTATCCGTCCCGGCATCCAGGAACCTGATGAAGGCATCCACATCCAGGTCGTAGGCTTTGGGGGAGGTGAGGAGGTTCCCGGCGGTGTCGAGGAGCACGTAATAGGGCTGGGAATTGACATTGAAGCGGGTGATCTGCAGGTCGGCGAACTTTTTCCCGATGGTTTTTTTCACCTTCTGGTCATACCTGGAGGTGATCCATTCGTTTTCGGGAAGGTCCGTTTTATCGTCCACATACAGTGCGGTGACGATATACTTCTCGCGGAGGCGTTTCAGCACCTGCGGGTCCGACCACACGTTTGCCTCCATCTGTCGGCAGTTCACGCATCCGTGGCCGGTAAAATCAATGAAAACGGGTTTGTTCTGTTTCCTGGCACATGCCAGCGCCTGCTGGTAGTCGAAATAGCCTTCGAGCCCGTGGGGCAGCCGGAGGAAATCGGAATATTTCGGTTTGTCGCAAAGGGTTGCCGGTGTTGCGGCGGTGCCTCCCCCGGTACTGATGGCGGCGACCTCCTTCTTGATGATGGCGTTGATGTCGAAATCCTGGTAGGTTTCGGGAGGGAGGTAGCCTGAAAGCCCTTTCAGCGGGGCGCCCCACATGCCTGGGATCATGTATACCACGAAGGCGAAGACGACGATGGACATGAGGATCCGGGGTACACTGATGTACGGGAGGTCGGAATCATGGTTGAACTTCAGTTTGCCAAGCAGGTAGAGTCCCATCAGGAAGAAGATCACGATCCAGAAGGCCAGGTATACCTCGCGGTCGAGGATATGCCAGTGGTAGGTCTGGTCGGCGATGCTCAGGAACTTCAATCCCAGCGCCAGTTCAAGGAACCCAAGCACCACTTTGACCGAATTGAGCCATCCCCCTGATTTGGGTAATCCCGAGAGCCAGGAGGGAAAGAAAGCGAACAAACCGAAAGGGAGGGCAAAGGCCAGGGAAAAGCCCAGCATCCCGATGATCGGCATGATCAGTGCACCCCCAGCCGATTTTACCAGCAGGGCGCCGACAATCGGGCCGGTGCAGGAAAACGATACCAGGACGAGGGTAAATGCCATGAAGAAGGCTCCGCTGTATCCGCCCTTGTCGGCCTGTTTGTCGGCCTTATTGACGATCCAGCTGGGAAGGGTGATCTCGAACATGCCGAGGAACGACGCGGCAAACACCATGAAGATGACAAAGAAAAATACATTGGGTATCCAGTGGGTGCTGATGAAATTGTTGAAATTCGCGCCCAGCAGAACAGCGACCAGCACCCCGAGGATCATGTAGATGGCGATGATGGAGAGACTGTAAACAACCGCTTCCATCTTTGCCTTGCTTTTACTGGTGGTGTCATGCATGAAGAAGGTTACCGTCATCGGGATCATCGGGAAGACGCACGGGGTGATGATGGCGGCCAGCCCTGCCAGGAATGCGATCAGGAAAAACTTCAGCAGTGACTGGTCGGCAGCCTTGTCGGCGGCAGTTTTCCCCAATTGTGCCTGTTCGAGTTTCTTTGCCCCCGCATCGGCTTTTTCCACGGCAAGGGCGGCTGTTTTGAAAGAATCCGTTTTCGCAGCGGAGACCTTCGTGGCAGGGGGCTGAACGGCAGTTTCCATGGCATTCGGGTTGCCCTTGACGTTGAATTCGAATTCCACATCATTCGGCGGGAGGCATTCATGGTCGTCGCAGCACATGAAGTTCAGGACACCCTTTACGACAAAATCCTTCTTATCAAGGATCTTGATCTTCTGTTTGAATACGGCCCTGTCGGCGAAAAACTTCAGCACCATATCGAAATTCGGGTCATTTTCAAGGATCGGCTTTCCTTCGGTTACCTTGCCCGCCAGTTCATAATTGCCGCTTTTTGTGAATGAAAAACTTGTTGCGATGGGTGCCCCCTTTGCACCGCCCTGCGGTATGTCCTGAGAATAGACATGCCAGTTCTTTTCAATCCGGGCAGTCATCACCAGGGTGGCCTCACCCGGGGTTGCCTGCTCCGTTTTGAAGGTCCATTTAACCGGGTCGAGAATCTGGGAGATTGAAAACAGTGGGATCAACAACATGGCCAGGAGGCCGGTCAGCATTTTTTTCATCCGGGGAAGAATTAAGAGGGCAAATTTAAAGAAAATTATGCTTATGCCCTAACAGAAAAAAAGGTTTTACCAGTCAACCGTCAGGCCTCACCAGATAAGACGCATAAAATCTCGCGGGTTGCCCGGGTGATCCTGAAACGGTGGTCGATCCGGTGCCCGACGATCCAGGCGATATCCTTCCCTGAACATAATAGCCACGCGGCTTCCTTTTCGGCCAGGGTAAACTTGCCGTCGATGAAAAAATCACTCAGCTTTTTCTTTTTTTTCATCCCGAGTGGGTAGAACGAATCCCCCGGCTGCCATCTTCGCAGGGTCAGGGGAAACTGAAGCTTCTCAAAGCTGAGGCTGGCTGTGCAGGGAGAAACCGGGATGTCATACCGGCTTACATCGGAGATCCTTTTAAGCCGGAGGTGGATGGGTTTGCTGATTTTTTTTTGCCGGGGGAACAGGGAAATGGTCACGGTTTTTTCACGGGTTGCCGGCCCGGCAGGAGTAAGGGTCAACCGCCCCCGCTCCTTCACGAGCCGGTGTGTCGGTGAATTAAACAACTGCCGGTGATCGCTTCCAAGGCAGGTCAGCAGGTTTGCCACCTGGGTCTCATTGAAGCCGAAGGGTGAAAGCAGGGCCCAGGCCAGGGGTTCAACAGGTGAAACAGCGGTCAGCCGGTTGACATCGATGATGACCTCCTTCCCCGAAGTTGACAGCAGGTTCCTGCACAGGTCCTCGAGCGCCCGGTTGCCCACCTGCTCGAATTCGCCGATTCTCCTGATGGTCTCGGTCAACCCCGCCACAAACCCGGGGTTGACGCTGCCCAGGATGGGAATAATTTCATGCCTGATCTTGTTCCTCAGGTATTTTGTCTCGTTGTTTGATTGATCCTGGCGGTATTCGACATGATGGCTGAGGGCATATTGCTCTATCTCCATTCGAATAGCGAACATCATGGGCCTGATCACTGTTCCGTTTTTCAGGGGAATGCCGTGCAGGCCGGCGATGCCGGTTCCCCGGATGAGGTTGATCAGGAAGGTCTCCGCCTGGTCGTCGAGGTGATGCGCCGTGGCAACATAATCAAAACGGTGTTCTTTCCTGGTGGACTCAAACCACCGGTAACGCAGTTCGCGGGCGGCCATCTGGATCGAAATCCCGTTTTGAAGGGCAAACGCCGGGGTGTCGAAGGTGGTTGCATAAAATGGAACCTTCATGCGGTATGCCATGGATTTTACGAACAATTCATCCAGGTCGCTTTCACCACCCCGCAGGGAGAAATTGCAATGGGTAATGCCGAATTTGAATCCTGCACCGTGGAACATTTCTGCCATCACCGCCGAGTCGATCCCGCCGCTCACTGCGAGCAGGATACGATCATTCCCGGTAAAAAGTTGCTTTTCACGGTTGAAACGGATCAAATCCCTGATTTCCATGATACAAAATTAGCATCAAAATGGTCAGACACGCAAAATTGTTTTTTTTTTTTGCCTGCATTGCATCAAACGATCCATTTTAAAGGCTAAATGCCGGAAAATGGACTGGCACTCCCCGGCTACTTCCGTTGCCGGCTGCCGGTCCATCCTAAATTTCCCAGGTATCGCCTGAATTCAGCAGATCATCCACGTTCTTAATTTTCGAAGTCTCCTTGGCATACTTGATCTGCTCTTCAACGAGATCGTCGTAGGTGGGATACATGGCGGCACGGATGACCCCGAAAACCATCGGGAAGTGGGGCGGTGCCAGTTTGGCGAGCATCAGCTGGATGCCCGGATCCTGGTTGTACTGGTCGTGAACGAGGATATCATCGACGGTGACGCCATTTTTGCCGATTTCAACAACCTCCAGCATCGTATCTTTCAGGACAAGGCCTTTGTCATTGTTCTTGCCGAACAACATGGGGGCGCCGTTCTTCAGGATCAGCATGTTCTCGTCCTTGGTCTCCTTGCCGGTAACCCCGGCATGCGCCTTGTCGGCGAAAATGATGCAGTTTTCCATGATCTCGGTAACGGAGGTACCGTCGTGCTTTGCAGCCTCGAACATGCACTCGGTCATCAGGGCGATGTTGTTGTCGGGGACGCGTGCAAAAAAGGTGCCCTGGGCCCCCATGACGAGTTCGCCGATGTTGAAGGGATGCTCGATGGTTCCCATCGGCGACGTTTTGGTCACCTTTCCCATGGGGGTGGTCGGCGAGTACTGCCCTTTGGTGAGTCCGTAGATCTGGTTGTTGAACAACAGGATGTTGATGTCGACATTGCGCCTGATCACGTGGATGAAATGGTTCCCGCCGATGGCAAGGGAGTCGCCGTCGCCGGTGATGGTCCATACGCTCAGCTTTGGATTTGCAATTTTCACGCCCGTGGAGATCGCTGCTGCACGTCCATGGATGCCATGGATGCCGTAGGTATTCACATAGTAGGGAAAACGTGAGGAACAGCCAATGCCGGAAACAAGGCAGAAATTCTCCTTGCGGTAACCGATTTTCGGGAAAACGCGTTCCACCGCACTGAGGATTGCATGGCCTCCGCAGCCGGGGCACCATTTGACCATCTGGTCGCTTTCAAAATCTGTCTTGGTGAGTTGAACATTGGTGCGTTCAACAGTCATATTTATGAAATCCATCTTATTTCTCCTCTAAAAGTTGGTTAAACTTATCCGTTAACTCATTGATCATAAAGGGTAATCCCTGAACTTTATTGAACTGGCTGATGTTTGGCATGGGGAACTTCATGCGCAGGTAATTCACAAACTGCCCGCTGTTGAGTTCGCACACGACGATTTTCTTAAAGCCTTTCAATACCGTGCCCGTATTTTTGGGGAGCGGCATGATATAATGGAAATGGGCGTGGCTGATATTCTTGCCCTCTTTTTGCATCTGGCTTACGGCCGAGTGAACGGCGCCATAGGTGCCACCCCAACTCACCACCAGCAGGTCGCCTTCGGCCGGGCCGTCGATCTCCTGTTCGGGAATGAAATCAGCAACTTTTTCAACCTTCTGCGCACGCATGTTGGTCATTATCTGGTGATTCATCGGGTCGGTCGAAACCGTGCCGGTGATGTTTTCCTTTTCCAGTCCGCCGACGCGGTGACGCAATCCTTCTGTTCCTGGAATGGCCCACTGGCGTACAAAGGTCTCCGGATCACGCCGGTAAGGTTTGTAGTCGGGGTCGTTGGCTTCGGCAATAGGCGGGTTGATCTCCGGCATGTCGGCCATTTTCGGGATACGGAACAAAGTAGAACCAAACCCGAGGTAGCCGTCGGTGAGCAGGATGGCCGGGGTCATGTGTTCCATCGACAGTTTTGCTGTCATATAAGCATAGTAAAAGCAGTTCTCTGAAGTTGAAGCGGCAACGACGATCACCGGGCATTCCCCGTTCCTTCCAAAGAGTGCCTGGTACAGGTCGCTTTGCTCCGATTTGGTGGGCAGCCCGGTGGAGGGTCCCCCGCGCTGAACGTTGACGATGATCAGCGGAAGTTCGGTGATGACGGCAAGTCCGATTGCTTCGCTTTTCAGTGAGAGGCCGGGACCTGAAGTGGTTGTGCAGGCCATGGCACCGGTAAAGGACGCCCCGATGGCGGAGCAGATGCCCGCGATTTCATCTTCAGCCTGGAAGACTTTTGCTCCCAGCGATTTATGTTTCGAAAGTTCCATGAGGATCTCGGTGGCCGGGGTGATGGGGTAGGAACCCAGGAAGAGCGGCCTCCCCGATTTCTCGGAGGCTGCCAGCAATCCCCATGCGGTAGCCGTGTTCCCGGTAATATTGCGGTAACGGCCTTTTTCCATGTTGGCTGCCGAAACCTGGATCACCGACTCCAGTGCTTCAATTGTATCGGCATAATTGTAACCTGCCTGGAGCACTATCTTGTTGATGGTGATCAGCTCGGGTTTTTTTCTGAATTTTTCTTCGTAGTATTTGAAGGATGGCTTCAGGTCCCTGTTGAAAATGTAATACAACATCCCCAGGGCGAACATGTTTTTGCTGCGCTCTGCGGTTTTGGCATCGGTGCCGAGTTCTTTCAGGCTGTCCTTGGTAAGCGTGGTGATCGGCGCCTTGACCATATTGAAACTGTCGAGCGATCCGTCGGTAAGCGGGTCGGCCTTGTAGCCGGCCTTCTCAATGGATTTTTCGTCGTAGGCATCGGTATCGGTAAGGATGGTCGCACCTTTTTTTGCCCATTTCAGGTTGGCTTTGAGTGACGCCGGGTTCATTGCAACCAGTACATCGACCATGTCGCCCGTGGTGAAAATTTTCGAACTGCCCATGTGCACCTGGAATCCTGAAACACCGGCAACCGTGTTCTGCGGAGCCCGGATCTCGGCGGGAAAATCAGGAAAAGTGGCAAGGTCATTGCCAACAATTGCAGCAACATCCGAAAACATACTGCCGGTAAGCTGCATCCCGTCGCCCGAATCGCCGACGAACTTTACAACCACCTCTTCACGTTCAATAACGGGTCTTTTTTTCTTAGCCATAGCATCGTTGAGTTTAGAGGTGCAAAGTTACTGAATAATGTCAAAAGGCAAAGTGCAAAAGTCAAAACTTAAGGCCAAAAATCTCATATACGGATGCTATATCCCGGAAAATATTTATCTTTGCCATGAAAATCGCTTTATTAACTCGTCCTGTTAAATTGCGGGACATAAACTCAATAGGTCATGGCTTATAAAATTAATGATGATTGTACGGCTTGCGGAACTTGCATCGATGAATGCCCTGTGGAAGCTATTTCTGAAGGTGATATCTACAAGATCGATCCCGAAGCCTGTACAGACTGTGGTGCCTGTGCAGATGTTTGCCCGGTGGAAGCAATCCATCCTGAATAACCGGGAGCGAAGTTGATGAATGAAAAACAGCAGTCCCCTTTGGAGGGGCTGCTGTTTTTTTTATGTAAATTGCCTTAAATTTCATCCATGCGCCATAAAATCTATTTCGCCTCTGATTTCCACCTGGGCATCCCCGATCACGACCGGAGCCTGGAGCGTGAAAAGAAACTGGTGGCCTGGCTCGACGCCGCCGCAGCCGATGCCGCAGAAATTTTCCTGATGGGCGACCTGTTCGATTTCTGGTTTGAATATAAAACGGCGATCCCCCGCGGCTATGCGCGCCTTCTGGGGAAACTCGCCGAAATAACCGATTCGGGGATCCCGGTTCACCTCTTCAGGGGAAACCACGACATGTGGGCCTTTGACTACCTGACGTCGGAGCTGAACATCATCCTTCACCGTGATCCTGAATTCCGCACCTTCGGGGGTAAGAACTTTTACCTGGCCCATGGCGATGGCCTGGGCCCTGGCGACAAGGGATACAAATTCATCAAAAAGGTCTTTGCAAGCCCTTTCAACCAGTGGCTGTTCCGCCTGCTGCACCCCGACCTGGGGATCCGGATGGCTCTCTACTGGTCAGGGAAAAGCAGGAGTGTGCATGTGGAAAAAGGAAAGAAGGAGCAGGAATATACCCTGAACATGATCCGGCAGCGGATCACCGTCCATTCAAATGAACTGGTGAAACAGCATCCTGAACTGGATTACCTGGTTTATGGCCATTATCACCTCCCGATGGATACACCCATCAACGGTCACGCAAGGCAGGTGGTGCTCGGCGACTGGATCTTCCATTTCACCTATGCGGTGTTTGATGGTGAAGAACTGGAACTGAAAAAATTCTGATAACAAGCGACTAATCAATGGTTCCTGCCGGCATTTTGCATGGATGAGATCGCCTTTTCCAGTTCCTGTACCCGCTGGTGGTGGAATTTCACATGTTTGTTGCCGGGGTATTTGCTGAAAAGCACCGAGTCGGTTTCCCGGTAATAGGAAAGATCCTGTTCAGGGCTGAGAACCGGGCTTTGACCGAAGGCATAGTTCAACACCACCAGGGATGCCAGCGAGCCCGGGTGTTTGTTAATAAATTCAACTTCGAGCAGCCTCTGTTTATCCCAGATCTGCCTGAAAGCAGCGTCTATTTTCTGCGTAAGGGCATAATAACCGCAACTGTCCTGCTTGTCGAGGAGGAGCGTTTCGAGGGAATCGGCTTCCCGCTCATGGCCCCGCGTGGATTGAAAAAATGTGTTCAGTAGCATGGCATCCACCGGACCCGTCATCGTCACCTTGTCGGGGAATCCGGCAGCACTGCCTGCCAGGGTTATCCTGTCGCCCGGATTCAGCAACAGCACCATGATCTTTCCCGAAGGAGCCTTCAGCAGCCAGAAACCACCGTCGGTGACCACCGGGTTGAACCCGAAGGTGCCGTCTTTGCCGGGCACTGCCGAATCAACCGGGTGTATCTCCCGCGTATCCATCTCCTGGAGGACCAGCTTCAACCCTGCTGCCTTCTCTAATTTTCCACTGATGACCGGCTTGTCCCCTGTAGAATTACAGGAAACCAGGAATAACATCATTGCGAATAAAATCGCCGTATTTATTTTTTGCATTTTCAACATCCGAAAATTTCACCACAAAGATACAAACATCCACTTCCTCTCATCCCTCCCCAATTTCTCCATTTCTCCATTTCGCTATTTCGCTACCTCGCTACCTCGCTACCTAACCGCCTCCCAGTCTTTGAGTTTCCCGACGATGAACCGGTCAATCGGAAATGTAAAATCCTCCTTTGTCAATTCGTCTATCCGCATCCACCTGAAAATCTGCGCCCCATCAACAGGGGGAATGTCATTCCTGGTATGGGCAATATTGAATCGGTAGGGTTTTTCAGCCCTGACCAGGTAGTAAATATTGAATAGCTGCATGTCCGACGGGAGGAGGGTCGTCGGCTGGTAAAACTCGGTGGTGTAGAAATGTGAAATGATCTCAACCGGGGTGTCAAGTTCCTCCATGAATTCGCGTTTCAGGCATTCGAGGGTTCCTTCGCCGAACTGCAGTCCGCCACCCGGGAATTTGGTCATGTATATTCCCAGGCGGAACTCGTCGGTGACCAGCACATCCCGGCCTTCGACCAGGAATCCGTAAACGCGTATGTTAAATTGGTTTACTGTCATCTGGCAATTTGAATTTAGCGCAGGGTTCAGCCTCAGCGTTACCGGTGATTTCCGGCAACAGGCAAATAGGTTTTATCAGCTGCCGATGATCCGTATATTTTCCTCCGGAATCACAGGTTTTCTTTTAAACCGTAAAAAAAGGTTTACAATGGTTGCCACATCTTTCCGGCAATAGGTGACGATCCTGGGCAGGTCGTGCTCCTGCCAGTAAACACGCGCCACATCGCTTCCCCTGATGTCATCCTTGGGGGTTGGAATACCGAAAACAGAGGCAAGCAGTTCGAGCGATGTGTAATTCTTATAGTCGCCGAATTTCCATAGATCCATGGTATCGAGATGGTTCACCTCCCACGGTTTTTTTCCCGAGAGATCGAGGATGTCCGGTACCGGCAACCCATTGATCAGCATGCGCCGGATCAGGTAAGGGTAATCGAACTCCCTGCCGTTGTGCGCGCAGAGCCAGGTGATGTTATTCTCCCTTGCCTTGTTCAGCATCCCGCTGAAACCGGCCAGGAGCTCCGTTTCGTCGTCACCCCAGAACGATTTCATCCAAAGGTTTTCGTTCCTGATCACCCCTGTTGAGATGCAGATGATCTTCCCGAATTCGGCATAGATGCCGGCCCGCCGGTAAACCTCTGCAGGCTCGGTTCCCTCTTCAGCCGCATTTTTATCGCTCCTGGCCAGCTGGACGGATTTCTTTTCCCACAGCTCAGCCATGTTCCCGGGGAGCTCCTCAAAGGTCGCAAACTGCGATACGGTTTCAATATCCAGGAAAAGGACCTGTTCCGGGTTGTAGTTTTCAAGCATCGGATTATGTTTTTATCCTTGTCGGTAAAATTGCAAAATTCTATGATGCTTAATCCGCCGAAAAACGAAAGGTCAACCCATTGTTGAAAACTTTCAGGTACCACACGGGAAAAAAAACCACCGGTTCAATAATAGGCCGGTGGTTTTTTCCCGGGTGTTTTCCCGTTTTATCATTTCCGGCGCAGGAACGGCTTGGGCCGGGTGTCAAACATCACCTGTTGCTGGGGGTTGAGCAGGCCCTTCAGCTCCTGATCGTGGCGGATCTGCTCTTTCAGGATGGCTGTTTCGGTCTTGCCAAGGTCGTCGGCAACCTGGTCGGCAGCTTTGGCGTCGAAGGGCAGGGTTGTAAGCAGGGTGTGCAGCCTTGCTCTCTTTTCACCCATCTGGTTGCGCAGGGGCGTCATGGTTTTCATGTGTTCGATGTCGGCATGGCGGATCTTGTCACGCTGTTCTTCGGTCAACCCGGGAATGTCGATCTGGGGCGGCATTCCGCGATCGGGACGATCCATCGAAGACGGGGGAGGGGGCATCGGCGCTGCCGGGGTGATGGGCTGAGCCAGTTCCTGGTTCATCCTGGCAGGGGCCATCCTGGTTGGTTGCTGGGCAGCCAGTGAACCAGCCAGGCAGGTGATTAGCATCACCAGCAGGGTTGCTTGTACGATATTTCTTTGTGTTTTCATAGTTTTAAGTTTTAGGATTATGGAAGAATGATGATGGGATGCGTACTGATTAACGGTAGTCACCCGGGAGGGGTGGAGGAGGCGATCCAGGAG
>Ga0118677_10001238_pt1 | contig 54829 bp, 50 predicted proteins | sample AliMusrvi5mmetaG_FD_86154 | JGI IMG/M metagenome (GOLD analysis project Ga0118677, IMG submission 86154)
CCTTTCCTGATCCCCCCTCCAAACTCGAATCCACCAAAGGGGGGGAAACCGCAGGGGGCACTGGCACGGCGGCCGTTATGGCGCGGCTGGGGAAACCGCTGGGTCCCCAACCCCAGCGGAGCCGCGCGCCGCCGCCCTTCGGGTTCCCGGGCCACTCCGCCGCTTGTCCCCCTTGCTCCTCGGCCCCCAAGGGGCCGGGCGCTCAGTCAGGCCTACGCGGGCAGCCTTGCAGGCCGCACCGCTCCAGCCCTCCAAGGTGTTCGCAAGCTCACCTAGATTTAGCGGCAGTAGCCTTAGCCCCCTTGCGCCTTATCGCCCCCAGAGGGGGCGGGCGCGTTGGTTTTGCAGCGGCGCGCCGGCCTCGCGCGGAAGAGCGCCTGCAAAACAATGATGGGGAGATCCCCATACCCCCTTGGAGACGCGCGTGTTGTCCGGCGGCCGGCAATCCCCCAGGCCAGCGTGATCATCTATTCAATCGCGTCCATTTCTGGCAAACCTCCTCAGCCAATTATGCCACCGGCCAACGGAATTCCTCGCTTCACTCGAAGCCGCCTCCGGCGGCAGGTGGTGAATCAGCTTTACACAATTTGCCATCAAGGTAATCTCACTGGCAGTTTGATTGGATGTTTCGGTGCGTCCCGCACCGTGAGCCCAGAGGAGGTCATTACATGAGTGCTATTCCGCCGTTAAATCAAAAAGAATTCGCGCAGCAAATGGCTGAAAATCTCGGAACTTTGCTTGTTCAAGTTGCCGTTCACGAGACCGGCACGCTTCAGACAGTCTGGAAACGTCTCCTCGATGACAAATCACAGGTTGCGCTATTCTCTGAAATATTAGTCCTTCTCGTTGCAATAACAGATAGATTTGCTTTCACCAAATATGGAGACCCGCTCCGCAACATTATGATGAACGCAGTTGTGACTTTTGCCCGGAATAACGTCGCCAATCAGAAGCATTTCGGCACGACAACACCAGAACGTGAACAGCATTTTGAACGCCTATTTGCCGATCGGATGGGTAAATATGGTTCGTGCTCCTCAATCATGGGCGAAGGTGCAAACACTCTGGTATTTACTGGGGGTTCGCTTATTGCGGAAACCTTCCTGAAAGACATCCCCGAACCCCAATTTCAAAACGTAGTTTTCGAGACATGCAAAGTCATTAGCACAATGCTGCTTGCCTCGATGAAAGTCGAACCGATCAAAACACTTTTAGCGAAGGAATAATGTTTCCGCAACAATGTGTGAACAACAGCTTCACTGTCAGTCAAAGCCGAACATTCTCCATCTCTCTTCTCCCCCCATGGCCCCCTCATCTCCGTCAACCATCCGCTGACTGACAAATGCACACCGGGAATGGGGCCCCCGCCGCGCGTAGCGCGCCGCCCCTGTTATTCCCTGCATGAAATTATTGGAAATCCGTCACAACTCAATGATTCTCAGGTAGTTCCTGCAAATTCGCGATTCCGGCTTTTATTGCCGTTACAATCCATCACACCCCTCAATTTACGCTGAATATCCTTCAATCTCGCCAATTTCGGGGCTGTTACGTCACGAATCCAGGCCTTAATCAGCGCTTCTTCGCGCTTCAATTTCTCGATTTCACTCTCCATGGGGCACCGACTTCTTTCGCTTTGATTGTTTCACCAGTTTCTCCTGGAACATAGCCTTCAACTCTGGCCAGCCCTTCATCGCACGGCGGTGTCTGGCTTCCACCGCCGCCATGGTTACATTCTGGAGTACAGCAATGTCCCGGTACTTCATCCCGGCGAACCGCCAGCAGACAACATCCCTCAGCACCGGTGGCAGAATCAGCAACCGTTCGACCACCTCATTCAGAACCGACATCGGCACCAAAGCCTCATCGGTCTGTGGTTTAGGTTCTGAAGTCTGGGGATCGCGGTACAAAGCGTTCCCGCGTTCCGCGTCAAACTCGAGCGTGAAGGCCGAATTCTCCTTCAACTGGCACTTGGCGCAGGGCGTATCCGCAAAATCCATTTGGGCATATTTTCCAGCTTCGATCGCCTTTCTTTCCTGACATTTATGGCATTCCATGATTCCCTCCGTTCTCTAATTACTGCCCACAGCCAACTGATCACTGCTCACTGGCCCCGTCCCCAACTTCCACGTCAACATCCCAAGCGCATCCGCTGTGTCCAGCGTCACGCGTAGGTGGGGATACCGCCTCGCCATGAGTTCCCGGATCATCCGCTTTCGGTCACCCTTGTCTTTCGGCAAGGATCCCAAGGTCTTCATCCAGACACCGGGTGCAACTTCCTCGAAAGGGATACCCAGGGAATACAACCCGGCCTCTACATTCCCGCAATGACGGGCGAACTTTGTCGCCGCGTTCGGATGGTCGCCGGGCATCCAGTGCCCAACCTTTTCCATGACGGCAGAAATGCCGGGTAATCCGGCCACCATTTCGCGTAGCCGATCCACCATCGCTGTCATGCCGACTGGAATGGATTCCGCCCTGACAATTCCCTCATTATCCACCCAGGCAAACCCACCGCTTGCACCGGGATCTATCGCCAATATTTTTTTCATGTTTATTGCCTCTGGTGACACTAGTGACGCTTGTTTCCGTCAAATCCTGTCTAGCGCCCGTTTTCGCTCTCGTTTTGGTTTTCAGCCCTGTTTTTAACCCTTACACTCCATTTTCAAAAATTAAGTGTCATAGTGTCACCGCGGTTTGCTTCCCTCTGATTTCCAACGGGTTAAGCGATGACACTAATAGTGTCACCTAGTGTCATCCCTAGTGTCACCGCCCCCATAAGCGGGAAAATGGGTGACGCTTCGATGACGGCTAGTGACGCTTCTTTTTCTCATAGTGTCACCCGCTCAAAACGGCACGTCATCGCCGCTCTCCCGGCTCCAGAATTTCTCAATGTCGACATGCCAAATCCGTGCCGTTTTATTTCGCTCAAATCCAAGGTACCCGCACCCCTCCATCTTCGCCAAAAGACGCCCGATCCGGCTCGGTGTCACATCCCTCAGGAGGGGCCCGAAACCGTCCACCCCGGCCAACTGGGCCATCAAGTCAGTCGCCGTACCGACCCACTCCGTAGTTCCGTCCGGTAACTGCTTCAGGAAAGCCCCCAGCAGTTCTTCAAATTGGGCAGTGTCGGAACTCTGGCGAGCTTCTGCCTGGAGCGATTCCTCGATGTAGGCTTTCACTCCGTACCGGGAGGTGCCGATGACATGCTCCGGCATGACCCAGTCAATGAGCCATCGCCCGAAATAGGGCAGTTCCCCAGTGATGATCTCCGCCACATCGGCAGGGAACATGCGGTCCATGGTCTTGACCCGGAACAGGCTGACCTTGTCCTGGTTGCTCACGTCGAGCGCGGGCAGGATCCGGATGGATTCCGGGTCAAGGTTGGTGGTTACCATGATCCGACCGCACCATTCAACCGTCTGCACCTTTTTGAACTTCTCGTCGGCACTGAAAATTCGATTCGCCACCATCTTCTTGAGCAACGCCGTGTAATGGCGATGCTTGGCCGCATCGGCGAGTGGGGTGACGTCATCCATGCTCCACAGCGGCATCTCGAAGAAACTGCCCGAAAACTTTGTCTGCCCGGTAAGGTAATCGGCGGCATCCACATGGCCGCCGACCAGTTTAGACACGACCAGACTCGACATCAGGTTTTTCCCCTGATCCTTTTCGCCGCACAGGAATGCCGCTTGTCCGGGCAGAAGCGCGCGACGCCAGCCCGTCTCGTAAAACCGCTTGAGCCAGGCAAGGAAGAAGGGAAGTTGCTCAGGAGGATCAAAGAATCCGTCCATGAATTCCGCCAACCAAGGAAATCCTTCACCCCATTTGACCGGTCCCGGTGCCGGCTCGATCACCCGCACGGTGCTGACGTTCAAGACCGACAACCCGCCCACCCGGATCAAGCCGGCGGGTTTCAGTACCACCGGCGCCGCGCATACCACGCGCTTGGTTTCCTGCACCATGCGCAGGGCATGATCCACTTCAGAACAGTTTTCGCCTTTGGGTACAGTGGCGTTCAGGCCGTGCTTCGACTTGAGCCACAGCCGCATATCCTCCCGGCCGAGGGAGTGGAACCGCTGATCTTCTCCTTGCCGCCAGTATTCACGACCATCGAACCACAGTGTTGCAATGACATGCCCGAGCCGGTCGGCTTCATACTCCTGTACGAACTTGCTCCCGAGGATTGCCCCCCAGGGCACAAAAGGGGAAGACCCCGTGAAACACTGCATCCCGCTCTCACGGACCACCGCGGCGGACTCGTTGTCCGCCATTGGATCCCAGAACCGGATTCCGCGCGCCCCGATCTCAAACGGCCCCTGCCAGCGGCCGGGATACTGCCGGTTGACCTCCTCCAATACCTTGGCCACCGGAATCGCCTGGTGTTGTTTGTCCCAGCGCAGGCTTTCGCCGCTCTGGGCCATCCATTGCCAGATCAGGTTTTTCGGGACAACATCCTCGCTGACCCGCTTCCAGTCGGTTCCGGCCTCGTAATAGGTGGCGGGATTGATGAGCGCCTCTTCATCCAGACCGGGGAATACAGAGGAAATCTTCATTTTCTTCCTGAACATCTTCAGGAACGACTTCGCCGCCTCGTTGGACGGCACACACACCGGTTCCTCGAATGCCCACACCAGGCGGGCGCCGCCGGAAAAGGTCCGGCTGACCCACATAGGGCGGAACTCCACTTTCACGCGATCCAATACCGCCGCCCGCTCCGCGTCCGTGATCGTGGCGTCGTAATCCGCCACCACGCCGTGCATGATGACCGCCTTGTTGTTGTCCGTCACCCGCAGAAGCGGATCCAGCCCCTCAAAGGCCGAATAATGGAGATGCTTCGTCCCCGGCTTCTTCCGGTATTCCATGAAGGCTTCTTTGTCAGAAAACGACAGGGTCGCCCGGTTGTCAAACGCCCACGGCTCCGCCGTGCGGGCGGTCTGACTCACCAAATTCTCGATGGCATAAAGTTTCATATCTCTCCTCTCGATAAGTCCTACTTCTGGTAGCGGCTGGCAATGGAACTCTCGACTGCCAGCGGCAGCCCAGTCATCCATGCCGGGGGTGTTTTCATGATGCGCTCAATTTCGTTCCGGACTTCTTCCACCCGCTCCGCAGGCGCATGGCAGATGACTTCGTCATGAACATGGAATACGATCTCGATCCCGGCGTCGCGCAGCCTCAGCAGGATGTCCGCGAATACTTCGCGGGCAGTCCCCTGGACAAGATTCTCAACCAGTTTCGCGCCGTAGATGCCCTCACGGGTGCCACCATTCTCGGTGCAGGCGGAGTAATTCCGCCCTGCTGAATCGTAACCCACATCGAAGTAATGGACCGTCCGACCCGACGGCAGTTCCATTTCAAAGTGCTTGTCCGTCCGGGCCGCTTCGGCTATCGCCTGATCGAACCGCCGCCATAATCCCGTGATGCGTGGGTTCCGTTTCCGAAAATCCTTCACGGTCAGCCGGCATTCCTCCGGCGAGAGATCCAGTCCGGCCAGATTCTTGGCCACCTTCGCAAAGCGCGCCGCCGAACATCCATACCCAAGCCCCAGCACCCGGGCCTTTGCCAGGGCATACAGCTTCGGATCCTCTTTCTTCAGGGATCCACCTCTCCAATTCATCGTCTCCCTTGCGTGTGCCTCATAAAGTGGCATCCCATTTCCAAGGTCGGCCAACAGACTTTTGTTCCCGCAGAGAAAAGCAAGAATGCGCGGCTCGATCTGGGCCAAGTCCGCAATCACAAACACATGCCCCGGTTTCGCAACGATGCAATTCCGGAGCGACACTCCGAACATTTCCTCGCGCGGTAGGTTCTGAAGATTCACCAGGTCGCCCGACCACCGGCCCGTGTGAGGGGCGCCGCAATATCGGAGGATTGCCGGGATGGTTCCATCAGGCCGCCGCATGGCCCGGATCAATTCCAGTTTCTTGATAAGGATATTGGTCCGACGCCAGACCCGCACCGCACCGACAAACGGGTATTTCTCCCCGTATTGATCCTCCCACTCGACACACTCCTCGGAATCCTTGGCCAGCGAAGCCGGTGCCGGGATTCCCAGCTGCCGACACTGTTCCCGAACGGCAATGGGGGAGAGCGCCGTTTTGCCTTCCTCCACCCAGGGGATTTTCTGTTCCGCCTCCCAATTCAACCGCTTGAGACTATCAACCGACCGGTCAACCATCTCCCAATCCACATGCACGCCTCTATGGGCTGCCTGAAAAGTCATCAGCGCAAGGTTCCGCTCGCTGAGTGGCCACTTGCTGCTCTCCTGTTTCCAAATATCAAAACTGGCCTTGGCATCGGCCAGGCCGGCCTTGCGCACGACCTCAAGGTCATAGGCCATCAATTCATTGGCATGCTTGCCCTTCATCATCGTCCGGTACTCTTTGGAAAGATCCGTCATGAGAAACACCTTAGCCGCGCCCGCGAGATTACGCGGCGCTTGCAGATACACGGCCAGGTTTGCCGTGCAGTACCAATGCGGGAAATCCGGTGCGCTTACGCCAACCTTCTCCGCCACCTTTGCCCAGACAACAGCGTCAAACGTCATGTTGTGGGAAACCCAGACACACCCCTCAATCCGTTCCCACGGCGCATCCTTCGGTTCGCCGACCCATTCAATGGGCTGCTCATTCCGATCCACGCCATAGATCGCCACCTGGTAGCACTCGAAGCGGCCATCGGCAACGTATGCCCATGGACCAGCGTCTGCGACCGAGTACTCTTTAGCCCAGTAACTTTCAAAATCAATCCCGACCGTCATAATGTCACCGCCTGATTCGGCCCGTGATGGCGTTGGCCGGTGTGCACCCCGGCTTCCGCCTTCACTGCCTACTGTCTTCTGACTTCTGAATCCTGACTACTAGCCGGCGTAAACGCCGGAGAGGAATTCACGGAACGCTTCCGGGGTTTTCCCGTTCGCGCGGAAACACGGAACGAAGTAGATGCCCTTCGGTCCCTGCCGCTTTCCGGCCGTGACCTGCCAGAGACCGGTCCGGTAACCATCCCGGAGGAATGTCGCCCGTGCCGTCAGCACCGCGCGTCCCGCGCTCGTAAACGCCGATTTGCTCAGCGTCCATACGGCGGTGGCGTACGCCTTGCCGTTGAACTGGAAGGGGAACAGCGAGGTGTCCGCCCCTTCGGGGGCCTCCACAACACAAACCACATCCAGCCGCGGCGCCCACGGCGGCGCTTGACGCTTGCCGTCTTCACCATCCCGCCATTCGATCCAGCCGCCCTGGGATTTGACCTCCTCCAGGGTGTCCACCACCTGGCCCATTTCATCCGACCCGAACTCCGTGCTTTCCTGGTAGCGCTTCTGCGCATGCAGGATCACGAGGTTCAGCGGGGCCTGACCTTCTTTCCAGAGCACCATCTCCTTCTGGAAGGCGATGACACCCGGCCCGAACTGGTCGCCCAAGTCCCCGACCTTCTGGGTCAGGTTGATCCGGGGAAGAATCAGATCATCCCCGCCAATCTCCCCCTGGAGATCGTCATACTGCCCACGCACTGAAAGCCCCGTCTCCTTAGCAGGCTCCCGCACTGCAACCGCAGTTGCGGTAGACGCCGGCTTCCCGGCATCAGTTTTTTCCGTCTCAATCTTCTCGTTAAAACTCAATTTCATTGCTGTATTCCTTCTTTGTTCTGACTACTGACTACTGTCTTCTGACTTCACTCTTCCTACCCCCGCACCCGCGCGAGGTAGTACACATCACGTCCTGTTTCCAGGATTCCCATGTCCGTTAACCGCTCATACAGTGCCTCCTTTCTTTTTGATTTCTCCCCGCGCTTCGCACGGGCTGCTACTGCTTCCTCCAACTTCGTCATGCTCACCGGCCCGCAGGCGGCCAGGAACTCCTCGACCGTCAGGTCATCCTTGAGGGCGGCATAGGCCGCCATCGTGTCCCGGATCTCCCGCTTCCCCGACTTGGTTTTCATTTCAAAGCCAGGGATGGTCTGCCCTGCATCCATTACGAATTGAAGGTTGTGGCTCTTGACGCTCTCCACCCATTTCTCCAACACCAGCGCCAGCCGCCGCCCGATGGAATGTTCCTCGGGAGTTGTCCATGTGGAGGGATGGAACTTCGGGGGGATGTCGAGTTGCGTGTCGGCGTAGTTCTGCGCCACGATCAGAGCCTTACTGTAGAGAGCCGGACAGGTGCCCCGGTTCCCGCAGTACCGGCAGATTTCATCCGTCGGATTCAGGAGATCCTCGCGGGCCTCCTCGAATACCGCCGTACGCCGGGCCAGGATCGTCATGATCCGTGTCTCAAGCCGGGGAACATCCGCCTGGGTGAATTCACCCTTGCTGATGTCATTGCACCGGGGAGAGACGAACAGCACGACTACCCGCTCGATGTCCGGCATTCCCTTTAGGAGTGCCAGGGCATAGGCTTGCCCCTGATTGTTGATTTCGGCGTCGTCCACGGGATTTCGTCCAAACTTCCAATCCAAGGCATAGGCTGTCCGGTTTTTGATGATCAGCCGGTCCACGATGCCGCGCCGATTGATGATGGGTACCCTCATTTCCTGCTCACGCAAGTCACGATCCGCGCCCGCCACCATTGGAGCGATAAAGCCCAGGCATTTTTCCACCTGTTCCTTCTGTTCATCGTTCAACCCCGTCAGGTCGCCCGTCTCACAGGCCTTATGAAGCAACTTGCCTTCATCGGCCGCCACGGTGTCCCCGTCACTCTCGTTGCTGAACCCCGGGCAAATCTCGGCGTATTTCAGTCCGCTTGCCGTTATTCCTGTCTGTTTCATGGCACCCATCCCTTCAGATTTCGGTAAACAATTTCTTGAGGTAGTAGGCACCGAGCAGCATGGGGACATCCCCGAAAGCCGCGTTTGTTCTCAGGAACAGGAGGTATCCTCCCATCACCAGAATCATCGCCAGTGAGATCTTGAGTACCACCGACGTGAATTCGAATAATTCCAGATATTTCCTGACCCGTTCGTTCAACTTTGTCTGCATGTCTTCCATAGTATTTCTCCAATCTTTTACTTCGCTTTGTTACTCAGTCCGCCGGACACTCGCCGGGCTTCTGAAATTCATAAGTGGTTCCAGATCTCCATCATTGAGGATCGCCATGTTCGCCAACTTGGCCCGGACTGCTTCGCAGGCCTGCTCCTCAACCGTCCCGGCCGCAAACACGATCCGCTGGATGCTCTTCGTTTTGGTATTGGCGCGGTGAACGCGCCCCAGGGCCTGCTTGATTTGCACCGCGCTGAACCCAGGGGAAATCAACGTCAGCCGGGGGAACTCGCCGCGCAAATCCTGCAATCCATCCAGCCCTTCGCCGGCCGTCGCCAGATTCACTGCCATGATCCGGACCTCATCAGCACCAAACCGCCGGAGGACCGCGGCCCGCTCATCCATGGGCGTGTCGCCTTCAATCACAGATAGTTCAGGAATCAACCCACGCAACGCCGCCAGCGTTGCCTTGAAATTCACGAAGATGACAACCGACTGGCCTTCCTCGACGGCATCCGCAGCCATCTCCGCCAACCCCGGGGCCTTAAGCAGTTCTGCCGCCTGTCTGGCCCGCAAGGCCGCAACCAGCGCATTCTCCGCAGACTCGTCAGTCCCAATTGTCCCCTGTGTCCCATTGATCACATCGCTGTATGCCTGTGCCACCTCGGGGCCGAAGTCATACGCCTCCGCCGTGATCAACGTTTCAGGGAACGCATCCCCCAGATCAGCAATCCTGACCCGTGTCCCCTTCGGCGGGTTCCCTGAAATTCCCTGAAAGATGTTTTCGTGCAGTTTCGCGAGACCATGCCGGGCCCGCTCGATCTGGGTGGCCCGCCGAGTTCCAGGTCGCGCCGTGCCCTTGGGAAACTCAACCCCGCCCCAGTAATTCTTGATACACCCATGGGTGGCGCAGAACTTCCAGAACGACTCTCCTCCGTCATGAAGACGGAGCACATATCCCAACGCCTTCAATTTCAGGGGTGATTCCGCCGCCGTGGCCGACAGACACAAGGTTGGGATGCCATACCGTCGCACCGCGGTAAGCATTTTGGAATTTAGGGAGTCCTTTCCGGCGCACCGGTGGACTTCATCGAAGATTAGAAGGGTTCCAGCGGGAACCTTCCAACTTGCAAGCCGGGCACGGCGTGATTGTTCCCAAGAGAGGAAAATGGAGTTACCCTGCCGTATCTGCTCATAATTCAAAATGAACACAGGCTCCGGAAGCCCCCATGCCTGACATGTTCGCCGCCAAACTGGGATCAGATTCTTGGGGCAGACGACCGCCGGTCGCAACCCGAGTTCTTTGCAGGTCGCACAGGCGACATGGGTTTTCCCATATCCCGTTTCTCCGGCATCCATGCCGATGCCGTATGTCTGTACGGCGGCCACCAGTCGCTTGAAGGCCTCAACTTGGTAAGAAAGGAGGTTCATGCCGCCCCCTTCGCAGTAGCCCGGGCGTCAGCCCGGTCTTCCTTCAAGTTTTCAGCCCGTTTCTTGAAATTATCGCTTGCCAGGTAGGCTTCGACCTCGCTCATGCGGAACCGGCGTCGTCCACCGAGTTCATGCCCAGGCACACCCCAACGCCATAGGGAACAGACACTGACGCCCAATCGCCGTCCGACCTCACGCAGGGATAGGTACGGTTCAGCCAGTCCGGAACAACGTCGGATGATCTCAGTGTCAACGGGCGGCGCTTCACCCTTAAGAAGCCTGAGTGCCTCACGTTTCCGCTCCGGTGTCGCCGCCACGACTGCCGCCAACAATTCACCGGTTAGGTCACTCATGGCCGGTGCTTCCCTTGTGGAAATCGAAACGGTATTCCGCCCAGAGGTCGTGGACGGCGGTCACGTCGTCCCCACGGGCCAAATCGAGGAGTTGCTGGAACCGTTTGTCGGATTTCGCCGGTCGGTTCTGTGGGTGGCGGGTCTGGTACTGCTTCTTCATGTTCCGTTGCCTTTCTGTGGGTTGTTTCATGACAACCCCGGAAATCGCGGAACATGGGCAAAAAAAAGGGATAGCGTGATCGCTATCCCTTCGGAATCAATGAGATGTGAAAATCTATCGTCTCGCGAAAATTATCGCGGAACCTCCTCGCGAAGGAGCTCTATGACCTCCTGAACCACATCGGGAAGGTCGCCTGCGGTTGCATTCTCAAGGTCGGTCAGGATTCCGCGCAGAATGCGCGGGTAATCCGTAGCCGACGTTACCTTGTAATCAATCGCATCGTTGAAGGGCACCTTGTACTTGCCACCCACCTTTTTGCGCCAACTCACCAAGCCCGGCAGTAACCGATAGGCAGTTCCTTTGCTTGGCCAGCTCTGTACCAAAGACCGCACGGTTGAGTCAGGGCGATTCAGCGCCACGGCCGCTTTCGCAATATCCCCTGCCGCCATTATGGCCGCCAGTACCCTGAAATCGTCAGGCTCAATCTTGGCCGCCCAATCAAGTACCCCTTTCGCCATGGTCTCCATGAGCGCTGACTTGGCTTTGGCCACCTCAAAACCTTGGTTGATTACCTGGGTTGTCTGGTCGAGCACCTGATCAATCTTACCGTCAACCTTGCGCACGAGGTTGAGCATTACTTCGTTGTTGTCAGGGCTTCCGCCCGTTCGACATTCGGTGCCGCCCATTACCGCGCCGGGTGTCGACGAGTATTCAGGGCAATTCGCCTGATACACAATCTGAAGCAGACAATCTGCCGGCAATGTCCTCTGTAACATTCGTCCGAGGTTTCGCCCGGTCATCATCGTCATGGCACTGGTGACCTCTTTCGCGTGCCGCGTATAGAGGTCAAGAACCCTGGCCGCCGCACTTTCTGTATGACCACCCAGATAGGGCACGGCTTCCAGTACTTCAGGGAATTTGGTGACAAATTTCCTAACGCTATCCAATGCTTTTACGCCATTCGCCCGCTCGACATAGGTCGCGAGCATCGTCTTATCTTCTTCCTTGGGGGGTGATTCGGTGAAGATATCGGCCCGATATTGATTGCCCGGATCCCACTTCTCTGCGTCTGCGGCAATCATGGCGAAACGCCGGTCAACACATTGTGAGCACATTCCGCAGTGCGTTACCGCATTGGAAATCTGCCAGGTATGGGCGCACGTCATTGAAGCTGCAATGAGTTCGCCACAACCGGCATCCACGATCTTTTTGATGATTTCCCCGCGCGTTAACCACTTGAAGGGGTTTTCCACACTGAATGTCCGTCCCGCAACGAGGCTCAGCACCGTTTCAAAACCATTCAGAACACGGGGATGCGCAGTCCGCGTCGCTCTTCCCCCGACGACCTGTGCGCAGCCTGGTAGATTCAACCCAACAACTCCATTCTCATAGAACCGCAAACTTTGCAGACCGAGGGCATGAGCCACGGCTCCACCGATCGCCGCATAGAGAAACGACCGGGAACGTTGGAGATAGTCCTTGGTCATCTCGCTGTCTTTGTTCACGCGCACCCGTAGATGTCCGGGCGTAAAACCATTCGCCTTTTTCCCCAGAAGCTGAAGCAACTCCTGGTGCTTCCTGTTTAGTTTCGGGGTCGATTGGTGGTTGACCAGCATGACTCGCCGTTTTTGAACAACCGCTTCCTCGATTGCCCCCGCGAGGGAATCCAAACCGCCGGAAAACATCATGACTTGTTCCGGTTCACCGATTTTCCCGTCGCCACCCTTCAATTCCAGGTATTGCTGGAATGCGAAGGGTGCCTTTCCTGCCTGAAAAGTGAACGAATAGTAATCATCGGACAGAAAGCCGACGGTTGTTCTCAGGGCATTCTGCATCGCATCGCTTGACCACAGGTCAGGACACCGCACCGGGATATGGAAATCCAGCTGTCGGCGCCAGTTGGCGCCATAGGTGTTCACATCGTGCGCGTCTCGTCGAATGGACTGATCGGCGCAATATACATAGGTGGCAATCTCCACCAGGTCCTGAAAGGCGTCAGGTATGTTCCAGTGCAGTTTGTCGTGAATATCCTCAATGTGCAGCCAAACATTCGCATCGGTATTATTGCCCCAAAGGTCCAGCCTCAAACACTGCCTATCCTTCAAAACCGCTTCTCCGGGGGCTATCCCGCCACATGTAATGACATGACTATTGTTCATTGGGGTTAGTCTCAAAAGTGAATTCCTTGCGCATCTTTTCCATCGCATACCAGCCGAACCGTTCCATGGATTCCCGTGAAATGGCTCCGCCCTCCTCAAACCGGTGTTTGGATAACCACTCCCCGCAATAAGACTTCACGATAACCGAGGATTCATTGCAGTGCGTTTCCATGGATTTCTCGAATTGGTCCATTTGCGTTGTGGTGGCAAACCGTTGCCCGGCTCCGATATGGGTGGAAAGAGTTTTGCTTAGGAGGTACTGCATACTGCCGTGCGTGAGCTTTGCAAAGAAAAGACCCCCAAGTTCCGAGAAGTTTTTCACGGTGCGCAAACCTTGGAGTGCGGAGATCACCTCTCCGCTGTTGGCGCTAACAAGCGTTCCTAATCGCCCATCCAGATACTCCGTGACCGCACCCACCAGCGCACTTCTTGCCTTCTCACCAAAGGCCGTTTGCTGACCCGCTGGCCCCAGATTCCTCTCAACGGCCTGATGAACGGCAAGAGCCACATCGAGCACGGTTGCCTGGTTCGGCAGATGAATGCCAACAGTCCCGAGATAACCAGCCAGATCGGGTTTCGAACCCGCCAACCCGAGTTGAACCATGAGATGAACGGCTTCCTTGAAACCTGTGTCCTCTTGGACAGAGAGAAGGGCTTTCTCGGATGCGACAACAGTGGCATTGGCCACCTGGGCCGCGTCAGCCCCGTTGGCAATCAGGTCGATAACTTTCTTCCAAGGCTTGGTCTTGAGAAGTTTGCCTAAGCGCACATGCCCCATTACAACTCTCCCTTGAAAGCCCGGTCAAGAATCGCCGGCATGAACGCATCGAGTTCGCCGCCCGTATCACCACAAACCTCTTGCAAACCCGCGACCTCCATCCGAACCGCCCTCAGGCGCTCCTGTGTCTCCCGTTTCGGAAGGGGAAACCGGTAGTTCAGAAAATCCGTCGGGTTCAAGCGTCGCCGTCGCACGTTCGTGCCTGTACTCGATCCGGCCATGTCAGGCCAAACTGCCGGTGTTCTGAAGTAGGTATCCAAGACCTCGTGAAAAACCCGTTCCTCCAGAACCTCGAACACGGGGAACTCGGTAGAAACAACGCATCCGTCGCATTCAGGCGGGACCACCCCCATGGCTCCTTCCCATGCCATCAGTTTCGGGTACACGAAATCCCTGACATGGAGCGTTGACAAGCGCGGGTAGGCGAACTCGAGTCCCGTCTTCTGTTGCCCGCGAAAGACCCCACGCCCGAAGCAATACACGCCCGCAAACTGGTAAACACCGTCCGGCTTGACCGCAACATCCGGCTCCCTTAGCCGCACCAACTCCCGCATCGGCGTCGGGGTCGCCTGGTCGTCACTGGCAAGGATCGACCGGCACAGTGCTTCGGCCTCTTCTGCCACTTCTGTCCGCAACCGCTGCGCTAACGCGATCTCCGCCGCCAGTTCCTCGATTCGCCCCACAATCCGCTGTTGCTCAGGAAGGGATGGGAGGGGGACGCGGATAGTAAGAAAGGCTTCGGGTTTGATACGGTTCTTCCCACTGGTCCCTTGCGACAGAGCGTCGCACTTCGCCCAGAAAGACCTTGTCTTGGTTTGCCAGTGCAACCAACGCGGTACAACCCGATCCTCGTTCAGTGTGAATGTGGGGAACTCCCCAGAGGCGGCGCAACCATCAACATCACGGCTGGCAATCGCCGTCGAACCGTGCCGCACCCAGATCTTGTTGATGATGAGGTCGCCTTCTCGCACCAGCGAAAGCGTCTTAGCCGCCGTCCTCGCTCCATCAATGGTCTCCCGCTCGTAGGCACCCTCTCCCCACCACTTCACACCAATCGTGCGGTAGTCCTGGCCGGGTACGACCGTCACGGCCCGCGTGATCGGCTCTGCGATCTCCGTGAGTTCAACTTGGGGCCACGCTGTACTCATCGCAACAACCCCGCTTTCATTGTTGTCTTACTCTGCCGATTTGAGCCATAATGTCCTGACAGGCAAGCGCAGGGTTTATAGAGGTCGGGAAATGGTGACGTTACTTCAATCCAACGTTTATTTGCAGAATGCACGGGCTCGTGACCGAATGTTGCGCGAGAATGCCAGGCAGTCGTGCATTCTCGAAGGAGCCTGTTTGAACCCTCCTGAAAAAACCGAGAATTCCCCCTTGCATGGTAAGGCCTTCTTGTTGCATAGTGTGGGTGCAGGCAAGCGCAGGGATTGTAGAGGTCGTCGGTAACGACGGCAGCCCGTAAGGGTGGGATCCTCGAACCTGGGGCCTGCATTACGCGACACCTCCATCGGCAAAAAAGCCTAAATGGGGGTGTTTTGTTTTCAGGCTGTCTAGATCCTCTGGCCAGAACTTCAACCCATACCCAAGCATTTTGCTCTTATGCCGATAGATCGTGGGCCTAAGAATACTGGCGTATTTATCTTCAACTTCGCCGAACTGGTCCGGCTGTACCGCGTAGAAAAAACTTGAAGCTACCGCGTCGGCAACCTGCAAGCCCGCAAGTTGCTCATGATTTACCGCCGAAACGCTGTCTGGGTCAACGATAGACCAGTCGATTCTCACGTCCATCGGGTCACTGTGGTCTTTCAGCAGTCGCAAATAGGATCTTAGAGCATCGTAGGACATGATGCTTCGGTTGGAAAAGATGATCTCCACCTTGCCGTCACCATCACCCTCACTCCGATGGTCACGACAAAGCCACGAAACTCGTTCCAAGAGGTAGCGAACCGCGTAGTGGTAAAGCAGGAATTTCTCGGCCTGGAACTTTTCCGGTTCGCGTATGCTTTCTTTCGCAATCAACACACTGACAGTCCGAAGCGTGGTTGCAGCGATGTGCCGCACATAGGGAACGCGTTGATTATGCTTCAGATCGCTGAAATGCAGTTGCTTCTTAGGTTCTTTTCCAAGCAGTTTTCGAACCTCACTCATCAATGCAACCACCCCATGGTCGTTTATTGTTCTTGTAACAACCGCTGAAAGCACCAACCACCGGCGACTGCCTGACCCATCGGCATTGAATACGAATCCCTCGTCGCCGGATTCATCTACATAAGCTCTGAAGCCATACTTGCTCACGCTTTCTTCTCCAAAAGATCCCGAACACGGTCAACAATCTCCGCCATTTGTCGCACCTTCCCCGAGATGCTTTCGGCGATTTTCTCCGGTGGAAGATGCGCAATATCTTCCTTTTCGCGAGGGTTCTTTCGATCCAGGTTGCACCCAGTGGCGAGTAGGTCTTTTGTAGAAACCTTCCACGCTTGAGCGTCTTCTGTACGCTTTTTCCACCAAGCGATACAAGGTGCGAATTCCTCGAACTGGATGGGCTGTGTTTTGGTGTAATTTCGACGACCTTCCGGCAACGGCTGCTCATAATACCAGACGTGACGTGTTGGCCCCGACCGCTCGAAGAATAAGATATTCGTAGGGATCCCAGTGTAGGGCGCAAAAACCCCGGTCGGTAACCGCACGATGGTATGCAGATTGAACTCGGTCAGCAGTTCCTCTTTGATCCGCCCGCAGATGCCATCTCCAAACAAGACGCCATTGGGCACAACCACGGCCGCCCGTCCCGGCTTGACCCCACGCTTGAGCTTGCGCATGATGAGTTGCAAGAAGAGTAGCGCGGTTTCCGCCGTTTGCCGGTCAGCGGGGAAGTTACCCTTGATACCGGCTTCTTCCTCTCCGCCAAATGGCGGATTCGTCAGGATCACATCAACCCGATCCCGGTCACCGATTTCAGTCAACTTGAAGCGCAGGCTGTTTTCAGGATCGATGTCCGGGGCCTCAAGTCCATGGAGAAGGAGGTTCATCTGGCAAAGGAGGTAGGGCAAAGGCTTAGCCTCGCCGCCCCGAACGCTCACGTCTTGCAGGGTCCGCCGGTCAGCAACAGTCTTGCACTGTTGTTCCAAGTGCGTATACGCCTCGACCAGAAATCCACCCGTCCCGCAGGCAGGGTCGAGTACGACCTCTCCCAGGCGTGGATTCATGATCTCAACCATGAAGCGCACGACGGCTCGCGGGGTATAGAACTCGCCACTGTCCCCGGCCGCGTCCCGCATCTCTCGAAGCATGGTCTCGTACAGGTGCCCCAGGGTGAATACCTCTTCCTTCGCCAGGAAGTGGATGCCGTTGACCTTGTTCATCACATCCCGAAGCAAATACCCGCTCTGCATCCGGCAATTGATGTCCTTGAACACGGTTGCGATAACACGCCGCCGCCGCGCCGATCCGTTCCCCCCGGCGAGTCCCCGCAGATAGGAGAGGAGGCCCGCGCCCTTCTTTCCGTCAGGCCGTGTACATTCCTCCTGGCTGATAAAAGCCAGTAGTTCCGGCCCTGTGATTCCATCTTCCTTCGCCGCCCAATCCCGCCACCGGTACGGCGCTTCTATGGCGGAACGGTATTTCTCCCCGCTCATGGCCGCCTTGGATTCCTCGATCTGTTCCATATCGTCGAGAAATTTAAGGAACATGACCCAGGTAAGCAAAGGCAGCCGATCCAGATCCGTTGAGAGACCCTTATCCCTTGCCGAAGAGAATAGGTGAAGATGGGGTTCCCGAAATACCGATAGGTGTCGCGGTTATCCTCACGCAAAGGCGTTGCCGTCATCCCGATTTGTATGGCCGGTTTGAAATATTCCAGAATTTCACGCCAGTTGCTCTGGTCATTCGCGCTGCCGCGGTGGCACTCATCCACGATAATCAGGTCAAAAAAGCCGGGATCATATTCCCGGTAGAGACCCAACCGCCGTTCATCCTTCGCGATTGACTGGTAGATCGCGAAGTACATTTCCCGGCTCTTATTGGCAACCCCTCCCTCAATTTTCCACCGGGCATCCCCGAAAGGCGCGAAAATCTTGTCTTTTGGATCATCGACCAGGATGTTCCTGTCGGAAAGGTAGAGAATACGAGGGCGACGGTGTTCACCGCTCCGGTTCCACCGTGATGACCAAAGTTTCCAGCAAATCTGGAAGGCAACGACCGTTTTCCCGGTGCCGGTTGCCATGGTGAGCAAAATACGGGGCTTGCCCTGTAGAACGGCCTCCACGGTGCGGTTGATGGCGATTTCCTGGTAGTATCGGGGTGATTTTCCACTCAAATGGTATGCCGGGGTCAGGAGCCGGTCAGCGGTGGTAAGGGCCATTTTGCCATTTGCACACAATCTTGCCCATAATTCATCCGGTGTCGGGTAGGCCGAAAGCACCCGTTCCTGCCCGGTCAGAAAGTCGAACTCGATGATTTCGATCCCGTTTGTGGCATAGGCGAACTTCAATCCCAGGATTTCGGCGTATTCTTTCGATTGTTGGAGTCCCTCGCCAGCGGGGGAGCCATCCGGCTTTGCCTCCACGACAGCCAGCGGCATGTCTGGCCGGAAGCGCAGGATAAAGTCAGCCCGTTTACCGGGGCGTCGCCTGGCCTGCTTGCCGACCACCACGATTCGGCCATCTGTGAACGTGACCTGTTCACTGATGCGGGACGGATCCCGATCCCACCCAGCCGCCTGAAGGGCGGGAATCACCAATTTTCGGCATGTATCGGCTTCGTTCATGTCTTTTTTACGCCGTTTCGCACATCCCGGCCAGTTCCCGCCATCCCAGCCCGGACCCAATCATCAATCTCTGTTACCTTGAACCGCCATTGCCGACCAACCCGCTGCACCGGGATCCTTTTTGCCCGGATCCATCGGTGGATCGTGTCAGTACTCACCTTTAGATGCTCAGCGATCTCTTCCAGTGAAACCCATGGCTCGGTTTTCATATCCTCGCCCCCTGTTTTTTCAGTCACATTACAAACTAATGCGGAGTGTTGCACATTAACGCGGGAGTGACAAGGTGCAAGAATCGAGGCCCGAAATGGTTATCGAGCCAGACGGAAAGCCTGTTTATCTGTTCCTACTGTAAGCAGATGAATGACGAGCATGGTGATCCAAGTTCAGAAGATACTTTCCGGCCAGAGTAGCGTCATGGATGATAAGGAGATTCTCTGCATTGCTATTCTCAGCGGCCTTCGTGAAATTGAAACTCCCCGTGATGACTGTCGCACCGTCAATAATCATTACCTTGTTGTGAGCAATGGTATGCTGGGCGTCAATTAGCGTCTCGATTCCGGCGTGCGAGAGAAAGTCGGCCGCGGAGTATTTTTCGGTTCGCTGGCTTTTATCGAGGATGATGCGCACATGGACACCTCTTTTCTGGGCAACGAGAAGTGCTTTGGCAATGTCATCAGAAGTGAATGAGTAGGCCTGAATCTGGATGTTGGTCCGTGCGCCCTGGAGTTCCTTGATAATCGCCTCCGTGCACCCGCCCTGCGGTGAGAAATAGACCGCCCAGGCCAGGTTTGAGCCGTCTGCAAAGGCCGGGCCTGAAACTAGAACAGTAAGAAAGGCAATAACCGTTAAAATTCTGGAGCCAATCATGCCGGGACATTAGCACCGTTCCATCATAATGAAAACCGTGATGACGCGGTAATGGAAGCGCATATGCCGAAAAAGGGATTAATTCCCGCCATAAACGGGTTTTTCCCTTTTGATTGGCAGCGGCAATAGTGCCGCCGATAGGTGAAAACCAGGCAGATTTCACCACGGTCTTGACATCTGGAGGCACCTCAGCTACAAGATTCAACTAGAGCAACGGCGAATAACTGTGATTCGATTGCGCCATTAAGGTTGACGGCAATGCCAAATGAAAAACAGATCAAGCATGACGATGTATTGAACGCTGACGAGGCTTCTACCTGGCTGAAAATTCCGAAGTCCACCCTCTACAAGTTATGCAGCGAAGGTGAACTGCCAGCCGCAAAGGTGGGACGTCATTGGCGATTCCACCGGGAAACGCTTGAGCAATGGTTGTTAAACATGGCGACGATAGTCATCGCGATCAACTGGGCTTATTTCGTCAACAGATTAAGGATTTGATTGCACAGAAACGCGCTGAACCATTACGCAAGAAAGTGTCGCAAGTCACAGAACTTCACTATGAAATTCTATTTGCGCAACCTGGTTGGTGGGTCTGGTATTTTAATACGCTTGTGGCAGAACGTGACAAAATGAAGGACCAGGAAAACGCGGAACGCATCATCAGTCAGGGTAGGCAAAGTTTAGATAAAAACAATCTTCAGGGTTTGCGAAACGCAGCAGTGCAACTGTTAGCACTCTTACCTGAAGACGTGAAAGAGGCGGTTCAGCGCGGTTTTGGGTCAAATGTCATCAAGTAGTCATTTTCAGTCGGTATCTTTCGGAATTAGTATAGCGCCAAGGATTGCGTTATCGAACGTCAGCAGCAGTATTCATGTCGAAAGACAAAATCAACTTCGACGAGATGCGAGCACCCGAGGTGGTCAAACCGCTTTCACAAAAGCAGGAAAAACCACCTCGGGCGACTCCGCCCCCCCCACCACTTAAGCAGCCACCGCCGCCACCCATTCCGAGTACTGCCGCGCGCCCACCACCTCCACCTGCCGTACCGCGAACTTCTCAAAAGCAAAAACCAACTTCGGTCGTACCAAAACCGCCAGAAACTAATAACGCATGGGTCGGCGTCCTCGTTGTTGCGGGTATCATATTATTTATCTGTTTCATGGTCGGAATTAGTTCGAGTCCGAACGGTGAAAATCCCGGGAATACTACCAGTGCGCCATCCGAGCAAGCACGTGTCCCGGAACAATCGATTATTCCTCAAATTCCCGAAGCCGTAGCAACAGTACCCCCGGAAACTCCAAAGGTGCCGAGCCCGACACAAGTGGTACCTGATACTCCGAAAACGAAAGGGGCATGTAGGATTTCTGCTTTTGCGGTTGCGGGGAACGGCGATAGACATTCTGTAACGGGAAATGCCGTTATTGCATTCAGGCATGTTGATTCAAGCGCGGCAATTTCGACGAATGTGATGATTCCATTGATTTGGCGTGATATGCCGGCCGGGGAATACCACTTTGCTATTTCTGTTTCTGGATTTACCCAGTCTTTTACAAATAAAATCACCATAACAGCTGATGATTCCAATAATGTAGCTTTTCCATTACAACCTCTTCCGGCCCGAGTGACCTTTGCCTGCCCGTCAAATTCATCCCCGTTCGCGATCTTTGATGATTACGGGTATCTGGGAAACGCTGACAAAACCTTTGAACTTTCGCCCTACCTTACTCATTTCTTGACGTTCAAAGCAGAAGGATGGCGCGACAAACGCATGAAGGTCAAGTTGGACAAACCAGGCGGGGCGTACCGATGTCCTGTTGTCATGGAACGTATCGCATCAGGACTTCGCATCACAGTAAGCGCAGAAAAAGGTGAGCCGCCGTTGACCGGTGTCCTGACTTTGAATGGTGGGGAGCCGGTAAATGTAGCGTTTCCGTCCGAACAATCCAATTTGGCCTTCGCAGGCCCGTTGTCTCTTATTCTGGAGGTTGACGGGTATCAGGTCATTAACAACACGCAGCAAGTCACTCTCGTGGATAGGGAAATAGTCAATGTTGAGTTTCATGTGAAGAAGAAATCATGGCTGTCGCGGATGCTTAACGGGTCGGCTCGCCATCATAAATAGATATTATTGCGGCAATCCGCGTATGCCAACGGTCATTTCGAGGAAGGGAAAGTTATGAATAGCGAAATTGAAACAGGCGAGGATATTTCAGGGATATCAAATGATCTTGATCTTCTAGAGGCATCGCGACTTATAACGGCTGGCGAAATCACTAAGGCGGAGGAAATCCTTCGTCGGATACATTCTCGCATGCCCTCCTGTGAAGCATTAGACTTGATGGCTCGCATCGCAGTTTCAAAAGGGCAAATGTCCGAGGCGAGGAGCCTGTGGCAGGAGGTGCTGGAAATTGATCGTTCTAATGTCTCGGCAAAAGCTGCATTGGCGCGGCTCGACAGCCCATGGCTTGTTCCGGCAATTCTCGCGAGGTGTGGCTTTCTGGTCACAATGGCATTGCTGGCAAGTTTGGTGATCGTTGGCGTTTTTGCTTTGTTCAACATTCAGCGTTTTATCGATTCAAATCATCCTGGTGGTTTTCAATCATCAGAAACTTTAATTCATATTTCCGAATGCCCAACGAGAGATCAATCTCAGCCATCCACCACAGGCGTTGTCAAATCATCTAAAACAGTAGCGCTGGGAGACGCACCTATTCCTGCGCAACCTTTCAGCAACCCGCCTCCATTGTTTTCAATTCCTGCTTGTAGCGTCACCACGAATTTAACAGAAACCAGGATCATCTTTGAGGAAGGCTTATTTGCGCGGCGATGCGAATTAATCAGCAATGCAAATGACCGCCTCGATGCGGTGTCCCGAACCTTGTCCGAGCGCGGGACAGGTTGTTGGATCATAGTGGAGGGCTATACAGATTCTGATCCGATATCGGCTAATAGTATCTATCGGGATAATTTCGATTTGGGTATGCATCGCGGATTAGTAGTGGCTGAAGTGCTGAAGAAGACGGCGGGAATTCTTCCGCAAGATGTCCTTGTCAGTTCAGCTGGGGATAATATCTCCCCATTGTTTCCGGGAGACGAGTCTGAGATAAAAATGAAAAACAGAACGGTGGTCATCCATGTTATGCCGAAAGCATCAGCAACGACCACACGCGGAGAATCAAAATGAGTTTGAACGCAGACCTTTCTATTCAACTTGTCTGGGCCATAGCGAACACCGAAGCTAATCTTTCAGGCGAGAAACGCATTCGACCAATTCACTTCTATTTAGGCATTCTCAAGTTGGTTGATCCAAGATTCCTGAAACAGTTGCATGGCGTGGATATACCGGAAGAGGAACAGCGAAGCCTCGGGCAACTGTCCAAAGATGTGCGGCACTTTCTTGAGATGACGGTTGATGAAATCACGAAATTGCGCCGATCCCTTAGAAGCAGGTTGCGTGAAGGGTCACCTGAAAAAGTCGATATACAAATGCTGCACAGATCAGATGATTCGCGAAAAGTCTTTCTTGCGGCTGGGAATAAAGTGATTCAAGCCGGAGGCAAGTCTTTGTCTGTTCTTCAGCTTGCAGAGGCTCTTTTCGAATCTGGCGCCATCAGTCTGGATGGACATAAGCGTCCTCACGGGCGTCCAAGTTCGAAAGGTGCGAAATGGGAGGTCGTTGATGACGGGAAGCCGAACAATCAAAATAAGTTTTCAGAATGGTTCGGGCGTAATCTGCTGAAAATGGCAATTGAGGGGACACTACCACCATTTGAGGGCAGAGAGAGGGAAATCAAAACTATCCTACGCGTTCTTTCCCGTACAAGAAAACGTCACATTGCCATCATTGGCGATCCCGGAGTTGGTAAAACCGCGCTAGTCGAAGGATTGGCGAAAGCCATTGCAGAGAAAAAGGTGCCTGGGGATTTGAGTAGTTCTGAAGTCCTTGAACTTCACGGCAGCGATATTTCAGCGGATTGTAAGAGCGAAGCCGAAATTAACCGGCGCATCTCGCATGTATTCCATGTGCTCCAGAACCACAAACGGGCAGTGTTTCTGCTTGATGACTTTCATGGCCTGTTTCCCAGCCATTTGAAGCATGATGCAACAGTCGATCTTCTAGCGACCCTCCTTGCTGACGATGTTACCCCCGTGATAGTCACAACCTTGCCCGCGAAGTGGGCGGAATTAACCGCCAACGCTCCATCACTTTTGAGGCATTTTGAGGTTATTACCCTTTCTGATCCATCTGCAACGGAGTCTAAACGTGTAGCGGAAGCATGGATAAATCGGATTGCTGAGTCGCAAAGGATTAACTTTACCCCTGATGCCGTTGAAGCCATTTTAAAGGCGGCCTCTGGGGTGCTGGCTGACAGGGCGTTGATTGATCGCATCGTCGATCTTATCGAGAACACTGCGACATTTGTTAAAGTATCCGCGCTTTCATCTAACAATGGCCGGCATGAAGTCAGTTCAGAAGATGTGATCAATGTCCTTGTAGAGCATTATGGAGTTCGGACGGCGCGTGCCCCCCGGAGCATTGGCGATAAATCATGAATGTTGACCCGTTCCGGATACATCCCGGATTGTCCGCACATCCATCCACTCCTTCGCCTGGCGAATCTGGCCCGCTACCGTATCGCGTATTTTCTTCCAGTTCCGCTGATTCATACCTTCCAAGGCCTTCAACGCCTCTTCCAGAGCATCACCAGGGCCAACGGCCTGCCCATATTCAACCTCGTCACGGCCCTCTTGCCCTGAGTTGGCCGGAAGTAGCCGCCCATGGGTCGGCCCAGTCAGTAATTCCGGCATGGCGGCCATGATGGTCTCGCGGAAATCTTCCCGTCCTGGCCGGAAGTAGTGCTTCAACACAATGGCAACGGTTCGGTGGCCGGTTACGCGCTGGACCAGTTCCAAGGGGACGCCTGCGGCCAAGGCTAGCGTGATCCAAGTGACCCGGAAACTATGGAAGTCATGCACCGATGCCCGGCGGGCCCCGTTGCCACGCTCATTCTGGAGCAGATCGCCGGTTGTCCCGCGCACCTTTCCCCGGATGAACGCGCATTCGATGTGCTTTTCGATGTCGTTCAGAAGGCCGGACACCGTCCCGCGGCTCAGGCCAGTTTCGGCCATCACTTCATTGATGCCCTTGCCGGCATGGTATAGGTCGAATATCTGTCGCATGTGGCGGGTCCGTTTCGAGTCGCCCAGGGGCGCCAAATAGGCCGTTGCGCGGCGCTGAACCTCATCCTCCGGCAGAACCGGCAACGCGGTGCCTTCTGCTATGGCCCGCTCCCGGAATGCCACCGTCAGAACCTGCTTCACCCGCCAGGTGATCCCGTCCGGGTTCTTCTGGTACATCGCGGCCGCCTCCGGGAAGCAATAGGCGGACTTGTGCTTTTTCGCCTCCATCAGCACATCCCGCAGCATCGGGAACATGGGGATATCCACGGTCTCGCCGGTCTTCGATGTCTTGACGGTGATATACCCCTCATCCAGGTCAACGTCGTCCCATTTGAGCAGACAGCAGTCACCCCGCCTCATGGCGGTGCACATACCCGTGATGATGACCGGGCGGATGAATGGATCCGCCAGGCTCGCATCCATGATGGCCTTCATCTCGGGAATGCTGTAGGGATCCCGGTTGACCGTCTCCGTCGCCTTGGTGATCAAACCATGGAAGGGGTTGGTTCCGTCATTCAACTGGGAATGCAGCCGCTTGAAGGTCGTCCGGAGCAGTTTCAGCGTGTCGTTCCAGGTCTTGGGGGAGAGCCCCCGTGCCGCCTCACCGTCCATAAAGGCCTTGGCCGTCTCAGGGGTAACCTTGACGAATTCAGCCGCAGAGGGCTGTGCGGTGGCCACGAAAGCGGCAAACCGCTTTAGAACGCCCTTGCACTGTTCGGAGTACCGGTCATTTGGCTCACGACGGCGGGGGATTGCCTCCCAGAGGGCAGGCAAGTCGGCCACCTTGGGGAAGTTTGCCTCCCGGCCAGTTTTGATCTCCACAAGCCGCTGGAGGGTCTTTTCGGCGGTCGGATCACCCCGAAACTTCCGGACGACCTCCTTGAACTCCTCCAGGGCCTTGCCCCGGGACCGCTCGAACCGCCGATCACCCTCACCAGTGATCTTGGCCGGCCGTTCTCCGTCGATCAAAGTCTCCAGCGGAACCTGCCGGATAATCCCGTCCACCCGGAACCGTGCATACCAATGTTTCGCCCCCGGCTTCATTTCAATTCCCATGACAAACCTCCATGCGCTCGTGTAGAATCCCATGCAATGAAAACAGAGGCATCCTATCACGTGTGCACGGTTTGTGCACGGAAAATGGGGGTATAAAATCAAAAGCCCCGCCAATCGAGGCTTTTTAATCGGGCTCATAACCTGAAGGCCGTTGGTTCAAATCCAACCCCCGCTACCAACTTACGGGGCCCGGAACGAAAGTTCCGGGCCTTTTTTTATGTGTCAAACTGCCAATTCAAAGTAGCTGTACATCAAAGCGGAAGCGGTAACAGGTTGCGGGAATCAGGTGCTTGTCATCGGCCCTTGTGGACCAGGACATGTTACCACCAATGCCGGTGTGCCGGTAATCCAGATTCAGGAACGTTTCCGCCCGCTGAGGGAGTTCATGGTCATGCAAAGCCTTCCCATAATCCGCAACACTGGCATGGTGGGCATCGAAGTGAAACGGTGATGGACTTTCGACCAAGAGGGCATGGCCTGCGCCATTACTTAACTTCACCCAGCGCACATCCTCATGTCCGCCGCATTCCGAGGGTGGAATGAAGGGAAAATGCTGTTCCCTCACGGTGGCCTTATATTGCCCCATGAGCGTGTGATTTTTGCGATCACAGTAATTCTCGCCAGGCCCCCGACCATACCACTCCAGGGTTTCAAACCCGGCAGGCAGGATGAGTCCTATGCCGATTCGCGGCACATGATTGAAATTGCGATCTACATTGATCTCTGTGTCCACACGAATAGAGCCGCTTCCGGAAATCGTATAGCTCACTTCGTTGAGAATAACATACGCACTTGCCGAGGAAACCAGTTGTGTCAAAACCACCACCCGAATATTCCCTTCCGGAAGAACGTACGCTGTAATATTTCGGAGTTGGCGGCTCAGTTTGCCGGGCATCAGCGGCATCCAGAGGTCATAGAACCCCCACTGCGGATCGGTATCCAAGCCCGTCTGGGGCCGGTAAATATTTACCGTGACTCCGCCGCTGAGAAAGTCGATACCATTTTTTTCGCATTTCGAGATTTGGCCAGTCCGGCGGTCAAACACCACGTTTAAGCCATTTCCTGAAATCCGGTAGTCTGTTACCGTGGTCTCCAAGTTAAGAGGGAGAACTTTCGGCTCCGCCGCAAACAGTAATGCGCCCGCAGGTAACCCGAACTGAACCCGGTAAATCTCGTGGCCGGCAGGAGCCCACATCGTGGCCTCAGCCAAAACAATGTGGAAATTAATATGATACTCACAACCCGCCTTCTTTCCAGGCATCAGTGAAGCCATATCCAATTCAAAGTCAGTATCCGACATAGGCTTGGCCACAGGCATCGGACACACCCCTTCCCGGAGGCAGACTCCATTTTCAAGCAGCCTATAGACAAGGCGATACCAACCGGTATCACCTGCCTGGTGCCGGTTCTTCAACTTGAACTTACCGTTCTCAACCTGAACCGCCGTAATCTGAATCGGTGACTGGACATTCTTGACTTCATATGCCACAGGCTTGGGGGTCAGGTCCGGAAGCACAACCCCATTACAAGTCATATGCTTGGGGACAGTGCGCTCAACCAGATCTTCCCCGAAGTCACCCCCATATCCGCTGAACTCCTTGCCATCCTTATCCTTGGCGACAAGGCATTTATCCTGCCAATCCCATACGAACCCGCCCTGAAACCGCTCAAACCGTTCGAGCAACGCGTTAAACCAAATCATACCGCCACCCGAATTGCGAATCTGGTAAAGGTATTCAACCAGGACAATGGGCCGCAAATCGCGGGCCTCCGCAAGCATGTTGATAATTTCATCCGGAGTCGCATACATGTTACCACGCAGATCGGAGATGATGGCACCCGGTGAGCCACTTTCATATTGAACCAGCCGCGTGGGATCGTAATAGCGGATCCAGTTAGCCATGGCGCTGTGGTTCGGTCCTTTCACAGACTCATTCCCCATGGACCAGGAAACGATGGCCGAATGGTTCTTATGCACCAGAACCATACGAATGGCACGCTCAAGATAGGCCTGGCCCCACGCCGGCGAATTGGAGAGAATACCGGTCACGCCATGGGTCTCAAGGTTGGCTTCACACACCAGGCAGAGGCCGTATTCATCGCACAATTCATACCATGCCGGGTCATCAGGATAATGACAGGTGCGCACCCCGTTGAAGTTGAGTCGCTTCATGGCAATGATCTCCTGCCTCATATGCTCTCGGGAGACGGTGCGACCGGTCTTGAGCGCATGTTCATGTCGGTTAACTCCGCGGAAGATCATGCGTACACCATTGAGATAGATGACACCGTTGCGAATCTGCATACGGCGAAACCCCGCGCGGCTGGCTTCAATGTCCACAACCCTGCCGTCAGGTGCAATCAGGTTCAAAACGACAGTATATAAATACGGGATCTCGGGAGACCAGTTTCTGACTTCCGCCAGCTCCAGCGCAAAGGTAATACCGGCTTCTTTCCGGTTAACGCCGCTCCAGGCCCAATTCAGATTCTGTTTTTGTTCAGCCGCAGTCACCAACTTTCCGTCGGCATCGAAAAGTTGAAGGCGCACAGAATAATCGGCATAACCAGCTTGCTCTTTTAAATCCACCTCAACATTCAAGGTGGCGCCAACACCGTGTTCAGCAGGAGTGGCCTGCACGAACCAGTCTCGAATATGGATTGAGGGCTTGGCGACCAAAGTGACGGGACGGAAAATACCTGAAATATGCCAGTAATCCTGATCTTCCAACCAGGTGCCGTCAGACCAGCGCATAACCTGTACGGCAATGGTATTGGTCCCCGGCTTCACGAAGGGGGTCAGGTCAAACTCCGCAGGAATCTTACTATCCTGCGAATATCCGACGGCACGCCCGTTAATCCACAGATAAAAAGCGGATTCGACACCATTGAAATTGACGTAAATGCGCTTGCCCGCCCAAGCAGTTGGCAGTTCAAAAGTGCGGACATAACACCCCGTCGGATTATCGCGTGGAACGAAGGGCGGATTCATCAGGAAACACTCACCGGCGGTAGCACCGGTCAGCGAGGGCTTCTGGAGATAAGGCTCATCCTTGTTCAAATGAAAGGGGTAGATGACATTGGTGTAAATTGGCGTCCCAAAGCCCTGGACTTCCCAGTTCCCAGGCACTTGAATGGGGCTCCATTCTTTCGTGTCAAAGCCCTGTGCCCAGAAATTCTCAGGGACCGCCTCGGGGGCCGGGGCAAGAAGAAACTTCCAGGTGCCATCCAGGGAAATGACATTCGAGGAACGGTTACGGTCGCAACACAGCGCCTGTTGTTCAGTCTCATAGGCACCCCAGGGGGAATGACTTTGTTCACGATTGATCTGGGTGACCTCTTGATTTTCCCAGTCACGACGATAATGGAAACAATTTTCGTTCTTCGGGGCATTATCAAAAAATCGATTCCTCTGATTCACTAGTTTTGAAGCGGCCTTACTCATGGTGGAAAATCATCCCTTCTTTAAAAGCATACACAAACTTGGTGGAAAATTTCACAATTGCAGCGTCATCCCATCACAAGACAGGAAGATGGTTTTGGGCAGAGATTCCTGCGTTTCTTCATGATCAAGATCATGGCAGATGTGAGTAAGATAAGAACGTTTCGCCCCGATTCTGGCTAACAGGTTCAAAGATGACTCCACAGAAAGGTGGGTCGGATGGTCGCGATGCCGCAGACCATCAAGAATCATCACATCAATGCCCTTGAAAGCACCGATCGTTGAATCCGGCATCACCTTGCAATCGGGGACATAGCCCAATGTTCGCCCGTCCCACTCCAGGCGATATCCGCAGGTTTCTGTTTTGCCATGCAGCACCGGCAAGGAATCCACCGTCACCGGTCCCACAGTAAAGCGCCCTTTTTTCTCCAAAAACTTAATCTGCGGCCGATACACACCCGGCTCGGGAACCGCTTGATCAACATAAGAAAAAATCCGTTTAAGATCGGCAATGGTTCCCGTCGTTCCATAGACAGGAATGCTTTCCCCCTGAATCGTGTTGAACCTGCGGATGTCGTCCAAACCGAAAATATGATCGGCATGGGAATGGGTAATCAAGACGGCATCAATACGCCGCACACGATACTCCAATACCTGCTCCCTAAAATCCAGGGAGGTATCAATGACAATGTTAAACCCGCCCGCCTCGATGTACAAACTCGAACGTCGGCGCCTGTTGCGCAAATCCGGGGAACGGCAGATGGCACAATCACACCCAATCACAGGAATACCTACTGACGTTCCTGTTCCTAAAAAAGTTACCTTCATGCTAGCTATGGAACCATACCCCGGCCATCATTGTCAAAAAAACAAAAACCCCCGCCACCGTTGTCGGCGCGGGGGTAACATTCATCCGATCGGATTATTTGTCCTCAGGGATACGCATACCGTAGAAAGAACGGTACACGAAGACCAACGCCACAGCAAAGATTACGGCGCCAATCGCATACTTCATAGTCGTGTTCGTCATGGCCACGGCAATTTCCGTCGCCAACAAACCGAACAGGGTCGTAAACTTGATGATCGGGTTCATCGCCACCGAAGAGGTGTCTTTGAAAGGGTCACCCACCGTATCGCCCACCACCGTGGCCGCGTGCAGTTCCGTACCTTTGGCGCGCAGATCCACTTCCACAATTTTCTTGGCATTATCCCAAGCACCCCCGGCATTCGCCATGAAAATGGCCTGGTACAGGCCAAAGAAGGCGATAGAGATCAGGTAGCCGATGAAAAAGAACGGGTTGAAAAAGGCCAGTGACAGGGCGAAGCAGAAAACCGCTACGAAGATGTTTAACATCCCCTTCTGCGCGTAGATCGTGCAGATTTTGACGACTTCCTTGCTGTCCTTGATCGAGGCCGTCTCGGCATTCAGATTCATGTTCTCTTTGATGTACACCACCGCGCGATACGAACCGGTCACCACCGCCTGCGTCGCCGCACCGGTAAACCAGTAGATCACTGCCCCCCCCATGAGGAGCCCAAGGACAATCTCGGGCCGCACCAAGCTCAGGCTGGAAATCACGGAGTTGATTCCCTCCGTGGTCTGCGCACCGGTAAGGTGGGCAGTGGCGATGTCAAACGACTCGCCCGCCTTGACTGCGGCCGCCTGCGCCAGTTCCAACGCCTTGCCCTTGCCGAGCATCAGAATGATACCAAAGATCATGGTGGTGGCACCAACAACGGCGGTACCGATCAATACCGGCTTGGCCGTGGCCTTGAACGTGTTACCCGCACCGTCGTTACGCTCGAGGTTGAGCTTGGCATTCTCAAAGTCGGGTTTGAAGCCGAAATCCTTCTCGATCTCCTTCTCAATACCAGGAATAGTCTCAATGCGGCTCAATTCGTACACCGACTGGGCGTTGTCCGAGACCGGGCCAAAGCTATCCACCGCGATGGTCACCGGGCCCATGCCCAAGAAGCCGAAGGCCACCAAACCGAACGCAAAAATCGGAGCGGCAAACTCCATGCCAACCGGCATCAGACTGCCCACCGCCGGACCCGCGGCTAACAGCGCGGCCACCAGCATGAGCGCCAGCATGGTCAGGCCTTCCCAGAAGGCGGAGAAGTTACCGGCCACAAACCCGGAGAGGATGTTGAGGGAAGCGCCGCCCTGCTTGGAGGCGGTGACCACTTCCTTCACATGCTTGGCGTTCGTGCTGGTGAAGATCTTGGTGAACTCAGGGATCAATGCGCCCGCGATCGTACCACAGGAGATGATCGTGGCCAGAACCCACCAGAGATCCTTGTTCAAACCTTCGGTACCCGCGAGCAGGAAATAGCTGGCGATGTAAGTGACCGCAATGCAAACACCGGAGGTCAGCCACACCAGAACAGACAACGGCTGCTCGGGATCAAATTCCTTGGCTTTCTTAAGTTTGGCACTGAAGTACGTGTCGTTGACGAGAAAGGCCACCAGCGCGGCGATGATCATCAGAATACGCATGACGAAAATCCAAATGATCATCTGGGCGCAGAGGTTACCCGCACCGAGAACCAACGCAAGAAAGGTAATCAGGGCCACGCCCGTCACACCGTAGGTCTCAAAACCGTCTGCCGTCGGGCCCACGCTGTCGCCGGCATTATCGCCCGTGCAGTCCGCAATCACACCCGGGTTCTTGGGATCGTCTTCAGGAAGCTTGAACACGATCTTCATTAGGTCGGATCCGATGTCGGCGATTTTCGTAAAGATACCGCCGCAAATACGAAGCGCAGAGGCACCCAACGACTCACCGATGGCAAACCCGATGAAACAGGGGCCGCGCAACTCGGCGGGGATAAAAACGAGGATGCAGATCATGAAGAAGAGCTCAACGGTGATCAACAACATCCCGACGCTCATACCAGAGCGCATCGGAATAACCAGCGCATCCCAAGGGGTTCCGCGCAGGGCCGCAAATGCCGAGCGGCTGTTCGCGAAGGTGTTCAGACGCATACCGAACCAGGCCACACCGTAGGAACCGAGGATTCCGAGCACTGAGGCGGCCAGAATCAATAATACGCTCGGCACAGACATATGCTGGAGAAACCAGAAATAGTAGACCATACAGGCGCCAATCAGCACCCACAAAATCATCAGGAACTTTCCCTGCTGGGCCAGGTAGCTCTTGCAGGTTTCCCAGATGATGGCCGACACGTCGCCCATGGACTTGTGAACCGGGAGCTTTTCCGTCTTGAAATACTGGAACAAGCCGAAAGCCAGACCGATTAAACAGACCGCGATCCCGATCATCATCAGATGGAAACCGTTGAGGCCACCGAGAGATGGAAAGGAAACGATGTCAAGATTCGGAAGCTTGAGATCCGCTTCACTCGCCATGGCCACTCCGGACCCCAGGCCGAAAACAGCCAACACCGCACACAACCCCAACCACAACCGTGACCTCATGCTTTTCATGAACTTACTGAACCTTTCTTTATGTTACTTCTTCCGGACAAACGCTACCCGTCTCAAGGCATAATCCAACCTTTATTGAATAAAAGGAATACACCAAGAAGAACGAAATAAAAAACGGGACAAAAAATACTCCCCCGCCCCATATAACGCAAGAAGAATTGATTTTTTTGAAGAGTTTTTACTCACTCCTGCCAAAGTTCGCTCACTCGGTCAGCAGGCGCAACTATGACACGGACATGCCTATGCCCCTTTTCCTTCAAAGCATCTGAAGCCGTTCGCAGGGCCAGTTCCGGCAAATTACATTCCGAGCTCAGATGTGCCAGGAAAACAGCCTTAAGGTGGGGCCCCGCTATTTCCGCCAACAATGCGGCGGCATGCTGATTCGATAAATGGCCCTGTCTGCCACTGATCCGTTGCTTCAGATGCCAGGGCCGATCGGCGTCTTTCAGCATCTGCTCATCATGATTCGACTCCACCACCAGAACATTACAAACCCGCAGACGCTCCCGAATCAAACCCGTAACCATCCCCATATCCGTCACCACACCGACCCGGGTTTCGCCGCATCGGATCACAAACCCGACGGGATCATAGGCATCGTGCGGCACTGTGAAAGGATCAATGAATAAATCCCCTATTTGAAAATTCGAACCCGTTGAAAAAACATTCCATTGCAACTTTTTATCACTGCCCACCCGGGCTTTAATCCCCTCGATCGTCGCAGAATTGGCAAACAACTTAACCCGTCCTCCCCGATGAAGAACCGCTAAGCCGGAGGTGTGGTCACTATGCTCATGCGTCACACAGATGGCATGAATCGACTCCACGGAGGCTCCACATTCCGCCAAACGCAAACCGGTGGCACGGCCGCTCAGACCGGCATCAATTAAAACCGCCGTCGTTTCCGATGCCACATAGGTGCAATTCCCGCCACTTCCACTTCCTAATACACATACTCTCATTGTGATTTTCACGATCTTTGCTATCGTGCTCCCATGTCTTCGGAAACTAAATCGTGCTGGTCATGCCAGTACTGCCAATTGGGAGGCAGCGTTTTTCCCTGCGGATGCAAGTGGTTTATGGAACACGGGAAGAGCGACAGCGTCAAAGATGTCCCCAGTGCCATCGTTGACGCAGGCTGTAAACTCTGGAAAGCCAGACCCGCTCCTTAATGCGTCTTTCATTATCTTAACGTCTCATCGCTCACATCCGACACGCCTTCTTGACCTCGGCGGCATAGGAGTCGAAGCCTTCCCGGGTTCCGATCATCTGGACTCCCACGGGCACCCCATCCTTCAGCACTAACGCCCGGACCAGTGTTTCTGTGGAACCATCCAAAATCTGTTCTTCCGCACCAACGGTGGAAACCTCCCCAATGGCATAGATCTCAAAATTCTTGGAGCGGAATGTCAGAGGAATCGTTTCCGGCTTATAATTTTGCCCCGCTCTGCCCTGCAACGCCGCCGTCAGGTTGAGTCCCGCCATTTTCCCCTGGGCCGCCGACTCTTTCATGGAACAGCGAGTCACCCCTTCAAATTGGATCATATCGCCGGCGGCATAACAACGTGGGACTTGCGTCTGAAGCATTCCATCCACCAACACACCCCGGTCACAGGCCAACCCCGCCAAAGTCGCCAAGGTTTTGTCCGGCCTGGCGCCAATGGACACCAAACAGAGTTCTGTCTCCAAGGCGTCCCCTTTATCCAGTCCCAAAGTGACCGAAGTCGAACCCGCCTTCGCCGAGGCAATACCATGCCCCAACACTACACGGATCCCGCGTTCCTCCAACCCGCAGCGCAGCGCCGCGGAAGCGCGAACGCCGAATTGAGCCGGCATCAACCGATTCATCAACTCCACAATGGTAACGGACATCCCGGCCTCCACCCCATGCAGTGCTGCCTCAATGCCAAGTATACCGCCACCAACGACCACCAGACGCTTTCCCTTACCCACATGATGGCGAATGGCTTCCGCATGCCGGACATTCCACAAAGGGTAAATGAAACCGCCTCCGTTTTTGGCAAATGGCGGCAAGATGGGAACACTGCCTATGGCCATAATGAGTCCGTCAAATGACTCCGTGCCCTGCGCCGTGGTCACCTCATGATTCAGGGGATCCAGTCCGGTAATTTCCGTTGCGAGCCGAAGCACGATCTTTTGCTGGGCATACCATTCCAAGGGTTTGATTTGAATGGTTGAAAATTCCGCCTGCCCAAACGCCAATGCCACCAGTCGTGGGCGGTAATAAGGGACAACGGCTTCATTGGAAAACAGGATGACCTCCGCCCCGTTTTCACGGACGGTCTTAGCCGCCTCCACGCCGGCATGTCCTGCCCCGATAATTCCAATCTTCATGCGGATCTCACTCCTTAAGCGAAAACCAAAATGCGTGTTTACTCTATGGCATTCCCCATAGCCTGTCGAATTGAAATAATTGATATCAGGCTCAATAAGAGTTAAAAATAAAGCCATGAACGAAAAGAGCAAAATGTTCATCCACGGAAAAAAAACAGGCGAAGCCGCTATCGTCCAGCTCCGCCTTCATGAACTCAACCAGCTCTTCAACATGATGGATCCCTCTCCGTTTATCGACAAGGATCTGGACGCGGATGCCGAAACTTTTATTGAGGGTTGGGCGCTGGAATTTCCCGTTAACACCCCCATCACACTCGTGGTGCATCTGGAACAGCCCCCAATCTTGGGGGGACCTGACCCGCGCCGTTTTACCGAATTGGCGGTCCGCAATTTTTTTCAAAGTAAAGCCGATACCGCCCGACGTGAATTCCGACAACTGATGAGTACCGGCCAGATCAGCTTGATCATCGGCGTCGTATTCATGGCATTATGTCTGACACTCAGCAAAGGGATTGCCCAGGCGTTCCCCCTCTCCACCACCGCCGAATGGTTGCGGGAAGGCTTAGCGGTCGGGTGCTGGGTCGCCATGTGGAAACCCATTGACATCTATCTGTACGGCTGGTGGCCCGTCCTGCGACACATGAGAATTTACCAAAAAATGAGCCGCCTGCGCGTGGAACTGAAAGTCAAAGGGGCGGCGCCTCAGGGAGCGCCGACCTCTCCGGCCCAAAAGGTTTGAATGACGCCTTCTGGCAAACGTAATAACAGCTCCCCATTCTCCCCAAATCCTGCCAAAAACCCGGATATTCGACGTGCCTCCTCACGCACCACCAGAATGGCCCCAAGGCCCCCGCAGCCCTGAATCCAGCGTTCACGCAAGCCTGCAAAACCACTCGCTTCCCAGCGCTCCAGCCAGGGCGGAAGATAGGTCGTGAGTAGGATTTTTAAAACCTTCTCAACATCCCATTCGGTCCCCGATTCAAGCGACAGGGAGGTTGCAGGTTGATCAATCTGGCTCACTTCGACAGCCGTCATATTGACATTGAGCCCGACCCCGAGGACCACGCCCTCATCCCCTGCCCGCTCCGCCAGAAGCCCAGCCATTTTGCACCCATGAACCTGAATATCATTGGGCCACTTAAGGTTGGAGGCAACATGAAAACCATGAAGCATCTCATCGATCGCAATCGCCATGGCCATGGACAGGGAAGGTAACTGGCATACTCCTGCCGAAGTCCGATAATACAACGAAAAGAGCAGATTACCGTTCACACAGGATACCCATTTTCGTTCTAATCGCCCCCGCCCCGCCGTTTGCCGCCGGGCCGCCAAGATCGTCCCCGACGGCAATGCCGGGTCACGCAAGACCTGCTCCAGTAAACGGGTGTTGGTGGAATCGATCTCATCAAACCACCGCACCTTGAATTGCTGGGGCTGAGTTTTCTGTATCAACGGGTTTTGCACTGGCATCATCCTTCTTGAATTCCTGTCTTTACCGTATTTTTGACTTCATGGGGAGTTTTTATGGACAACACGGCCCTGGATCAGTGAATAATTGCCATCCCGCACGGGCGTGGTATAGTTTCTTCAAAGCACGGGATTCAGATATGAAAAAGCATATTCTAAACATATTCATTTTGGCTATCTTCAGCGGGGTTCTTGGGACGGGCTGCAAACGCGACCCGATGTCGTCAGCCATACGCGCCATTGAGCAGGGCCGGTTGCAAAATGCCGAACAAATTCTTGGCCAAATTTTGCAGGAGGATCCCGACAATGTCAACGCCCTCATGAACCTCGCCATTGTTCAGTTGAAAAATGGCCAGCCGGAAAATGCACTGGAGGGTTTCATCCAAGTGGCCAAACAAGCACCGAAGGATCCACGCCCATTGGAATATGCCGCCAGTATTCAGATGGACAACAACCACTGGCCTGAAGCGATGGCACTTCTTACGGAAGCGCTCCGCCTTGAGCCCCGTTCCCCCAGCATCCAAACCGCCATGGCACTAATTGACCTCAACACCACGGGCGCCATCGCCGCCCGCGATCATTTGCTCACAATTATTGCGGAGGCTCCTTCCTACGCTCCCGCCCTGTTTAATCTTGGAGTCATCAATCGCGACTGGCTCAAAAACCAAAACGAAGGGAAAAAATATTTCCAACGATATCTCGCGCTTGAAAAAAACGATCCCCATACCGTCATTGCCAAAGCGGCCATGAATGAAAAAATGCGCAAGCCCGTCACGCTCTCCACCCCAGCAGGAAATCCGCAAAACGGATCCTCCTCCCGGACTATGCGCAATCGCATCAAGAACTTCTAGCGGGAAAGGAGTGCGCCATGACAAATACAGGCTTCACAATTGCGGATATCATTGGTGTTGTGGTCATTTTAATTGGAATCATCATGGGATTCCGCCAGGGACTCTCTGGACAAATGGCATTAGTACTCTCCGGCCTGTCCGTATCCGCAGCTTTAGTCAACGGATTCACCCCGACGCGTGACTGGCTGGTTTCCCAGTTTGCCATGCCGGTCGAACTGGCACGTCTCGCCGCCCTCATCATTCTCGTGGTAATCCCCATCCTTATCGTCATGATCCTCTATAAGCTTCTCCGTTTCATGCTCGAAATCACCTTTACCACGTGGATCGACCGGCTGGGCGGAGCCATTGCGGGTGGATTCACCTCCGCGGGGCTTGTCCTTCTGATTTTCATGATCTTTAATTATCTCCCGGCCAACCGTTGTCCGGAGGAAGTGGGACAGAAATCATGGATTTCACGCGAAGTACTGGGTGTTGAAAGCCAACTCGTTCAAAGGCTCTCCTCGCGCGTTGAAGAAGGCGAGAATCTCATTGATAAAGCCCGTCAAGCGCGTGCTGGCAAGCGCGAGAAGTGGGAAGAATAGCATCTCCCATGGCTGGCCTCATTTCTAAATCTGTTTTGGATGATATCCGCTTCCGCTGCGATATTGTGGACGTCATTGATGCCTATATCACCCTGCCACAAAAAGGGACGATCATCAAAGCGCTCTGCCCCTTCCACAAGGAGAAAACCCCCTCCTTTAATGTCAACCGGCAACGCCAGATATTCCACTGCTTCGGCTGTGGCGCGGGGGGTGATGTGTTTAAATTTGTCATGCTCTATGAACATGTCGATTTCATCGGCGCCATCAAAATCCTCGCCGAAAAAGCGGGCATCCCACTCCAGTTCGAGAAAGGCTCAGAACCTTCCGCCGACAAGGAAATCCTGCTCACCCTTCATGAAGAAGCGGCCGCCCTTTTCCACAAACAACTGCTGCAGAACCCGGATGCCCAGGTGGCACGGGATTATCTTCACAAACGGCAACTCACCACCGAAGTCATCGAAGACTTCATGATCGGGTATGCCCCTGACTCCTGGGATTTCCTGCTTCAATGGGCGCAGAAAAAGGGGTATCCCCTCCAGAAACTGGATCTCGCCGGCCTGCTCATCCGGCGGGAGGAGGATCGTGGTTCCCATCCCTATTATGACCGGTTCCGCGGACGCATCATGTTCCCCATCCGCAACGAACAGGGCCGGATCGTGGCTTTTAGCGGCCGCACCCTGCTGCAAGATCCCAAGGCCGCCAAATACGTCAACAGCCCGGAGACACCCCTGTTCCGGAAGAGTCATATTCTCTACGCCCTTGACCGGGCACGCCGGGAAATTGTCGAAACCCGCGAAGCCATCATCTGCGAAGGTCAAATTGACGTTATCCGTTGCCATCAGGCGGGTTTCAAAACAGCGGTCGCGGCACAAGGCACCGCCTTCACCGAAGATCATGCACGCATCTTGAAACGTTATGCGGATGGCGTGGTACTGGTATTTGATTCTGATGACGCCGGAAGGAATGCCGCGCTCAAATCCTCAATCGTTTTCATGCAGATGGGCCTTGCCGTGCGGGTGGCCAGCCTACCGCAAGGGGAGGATCCTGATTCTCTTATTTTAAAACAAGGAGCCCAGACCTTCGCCAAGGCCATCTCCCAAGCAGTTCCCTCAATCGACTTCCAGCTCAATTTGTTATTGAGTCAGGAAGATATCCGCTCCGAAGTGGGGATGATGAAAGTCAGTAAGGCGGCCCTGGCCACCATCAGCCAAAGTCCCAACGCCATCCAACGCGATGTACTGATTCAGACAGTGGCCCGCCGTCTGGGTGTTTCCGCCGAGGCCCTGCACACCGAACTTCGGCACCTCAGGCGAAACGCCCCGCCCCAGGTCGCCAATACCAGCACCAAACCCGTCCTCGTCCAACGGCCGATTAACGAGGTCCTGCTCGCCGAACATCTTGGCACCAATCCTGATCTGGTCACCATCATGGAACTCTTCCTGCCCTTCACAATGATCACCGACCCCACCTGCCGGGCTTTTCTTGAAGTGCTGCGCGACAGCTCAAGGGAAGGAGTGGATGTCATGCAATTGCTCACCGAGCGGGATGACGCGGAACGTAACCTTTCGACTTTTGCCGCACAGGTTCTCAGCGCACCGCACAAGGCGGGACTGGAGGGGAACGACCGGCAAGCAGTTGAAGGGCTGATTCTGGGAATGTGGCGTAATGAACTCCAAAACCGACGCATGCAGATTGAACAGCAACTTCAAGTGAACACTGATGAAACGACCCACACGGATCTGACCGCACAGTGGGCTCAATTAACCACCGATATCAACCGTTTGAGCCACTGGGACACGGGCGAAGCTGTCCTTAAACTCTATATTTAGCACCTCTATTCCATTTCCCCATCGCATAATTTTCTTGTGACAAGCCGTATCAGCCGTTATTTATTAAAAAATAATTTTCAGGTCAGGACAAAAGTGAATAAAACATCGGGACAATTTAAAAAAGTTGCGGTACTCAAAGGCGGGCCCTCATCAGAGCGTAACATTTCACTAAAATCAGGCGCGGCGGTAGCCATAGGACTGCGGGCAGCGGGCTATGACGTGATCGAAGTCGATGTCACAAGCCGGTCGCTGGATCTTCCGGAACCCGTTGATGCCGTTTTTATTGCACTGCATGGGGAGTTTGGTGAAGACGGCCAAATTCAAAAAATCCTCGAGGCTCACCAGATCCCCTACACCGGCTCCGGCCCCAGTGCCTGCCTGGCCTCCTTTGATAAACGCCTGAGCAAGGAAGTCTTCGTTCGAACCGGCATTCCTACGGCCGCCTACGAAACCCTGGGACCGGAAGGTCACCTTACCCTTTCCCTCCCGGTTGTGGTTAAGCCCCCCTGCCAAGGCTCCACCATAGGGATTTTTAAAGTCAGCCACCCCGATGAGTGGGAGGCCGCTTTTCGCGAATCACTCCGGTATGACGGGCAGATCATCGTTGAGACCTTTATCCCGGGCCGTGAATTGACCGTGGGCGTGGTGGGAAATACCGCCCTGCCGGCCATCGAAATTCTGGCACCAGACGGCTGGTATGATTTCGACGCCAAGTACAACAAAGGTCAATCCCGACATCTCTGTCCAGCTCCCTTGAACAAGGACTTGTCGGACCGCGCCCGTGACATCGCCTTGCGCACCTTCAAGGAACTTGGATGTCGAGGACTTGGCCGGGTGGATTTCAGACTTACCGAATCCGGCGAATTATTCGTATTGGAACTGAACAATATTCCCGGTTTCACGGAGACCAGCCTACTCCCCGAAGCGGCCCAGGCGGCAGGCATCGCCTTCCCGGAGCTCTGCCGGCAAATCATGGAAATGGCCACTCTGGAAACAGCGGGGACACCGCCTGCAGGAGGACAACATGTGGTTTAAGCAGGACAAAGCCAGGGATACGGATAAAGCCAGCCGGAGCGAATCCGCAAAGATTAATACGCGCCGGGACCAACGGCTGAATGACAAGCAACCGCCCCTCCCGAAAATCGTCTGGATCCCGCTGGCCGGCCTTCTTGCCATAGGCCTTGGGGCCTTCTTAACTTGGAAACTCGGTGCCCTGTTGTTCTGGGAGAACCCGAAATATACGATTCAAAAAATCGAAATTCACGTGGAGGGCACCACCATCACCCCCGCACATGTGCGGGAATATATGCGCATTGGCGAAGGCACCAACATGTTCGCCTCCAATCTCTATTCCCTGCGTTCCGATTTCCTGCGCAAAGCACCCATCGCCAAGTCGGTGAAATTACAACGACACCTCCCCGACACCCTGATGATTGAAGTCGTCGAACGTATCCCGCTGGCCAGATTGGGACGCTGGGGCACGCTGGCGGTCGATCGGGAAGGCTACGTTTTTAACCTCCGGGCAGGTGGACGGGACTATCCTGTCATTACCGGCTATGCAGATACAAACCTCAAGCCAGGTTCCAAAGTTGACCAATCGGCCATGAATGCACTTGAAATTGTCGATATCTGCAACCGGACAAAATTGGGAGAGCAGGTCAAAATCGCATCCCTTGAAGTAGGCCCCAAAGATCATCTTGAGATGTATCTGGCCGCCGGCGAACGCATCAAAGTGGGCTGGGATAACATGGATCAAAACCTGCCGGATCTCCGACAGAAAGCGGAACACAAATTGACAACTCTCGCCAGCGCCCTACGCGCTTCGGAGGAGCGGGGGCGCCGACTGGTCAATCTGGATCTCACGTTTTCCGACCAGTACATACCTGCACAGGAGTATTAATATTTATGAAAGTCTCTATTGTAGCTCCCGTCTATAACGAACAGGATAATGTTCTGCCACTCGCGTGGGAACTCCATAAACTCCACACCGATATTCCCGATCTGGAAGTGTTACTGGTCGATGACGGAAGCCGTGATCAGACTTGGGCTCAAATCCTGGAAGCGCAGACTCGCTTCCCCACCGTCCGGGGGCTTCATTATGACCAAAACCGCGGCCAGAGCCATGCCATGTTGGTAGGACTCCAGATGGCCGCCGGCGACATTTTGGTGACCATTGACGGGGATCTTCAAAACAATCCCGCCGACATCCCCCGCATGTTGGAAGAACTCCAAGATGATGATGCCGTTTGCGGATTCCGGGCCAAGCGCAAAGACACTTGGGCTCGACGTATGGGCTCACGCCTTGCCAATCGCGTCCGCAATTGGGCCACACATGACGGGATCCGCGATACCGGCTGCAGCCTCAAGGTTTTCCGTAAAGCCTGCGTTACCGATCTCCCGCATATCGAGGGAGTTCACCGGTTCATGCCCGCCTACTTCAAACTCAATGGCCGCAAAATCAAGGAAGTCGCAGTCGATCACCGGGCTCGCACCATGGGGACATCGAAATACACTAACATGAAACGACTGCCCCGGACGCTTTTCGACCTGTTCGGATTTGTCTGGTACCGGAAGCGCTACCTGCTCCAACTCGATGCCAGTCTGATCAAGCGCTCCTAATCAACCCCTGCATCGCCGTCGGACTCAGAACAGGGTGTAGATGAACGGGGCTACGGCTTGACCGGCGACGACAAAAATCGCAAGCAAGAGTAACACAAGAACGACCGGGACGATCCACCATGCCTTGTTATGCCAGGCAAAGCTCCCGAATTCCTTAAGCAACCGCCCTAAATGTTTAAAAAAGCGCATGTGTGTATCCTTAATCTAAAGCGTATTCCGTCCGCCAATTGGCTTTATCCTGCCATAGCGGCTGTTCTTTCTTCGACAAAATAAACGAGCCCAGCACAAGGTAATCCATCTCCGTCCGCATGAAACAACGATAGGCATCCTCCGGGGTCGACACAATGGGCTCACCCCGGACATTGAAGGAGGTGTTAATGATCACCCCGTACCCCGTCTGTTTCTCGAAAGCTTTGATAATGTCGTAATACCCGGCATTGCTTTCGGGCGAAACCGTTTGAACCCGGGCGGAATAATCGACATGGGTAATGGCGGGGATATCCGACCGCACCTGGTTGATACGATCACGAATCGATAGCCGTCCCACATCTTCAAGGCCTTTGCAACGAGCCTTCTGCACCTGCGCCACCAGCAACATGTAGGGCGAAGGACGATCCAACTCGAAATAGTCACTCACCCGCTCCGCCAGACAGGCCGGGGCAAAGGGACGGAACGATTCCCGGTACTTGATCTTGAGATTCATGACCGACTGCATTTTCTGGGAACGGGCATCCCCGATAATGGAACGTCCACCCAAGGCGCGGGGCCCGAATTCCATACGCCCCTGAACCAAGCCAATCACATTTTCAGCGGCAATCAGCTTGGCAATCTCATCAGCCCAGGGTTGACGCTCATATTTGTGACCGGGATAGTTGTTGGCCTTCAGGAAAGCCTCAACCTCATCATCACGGATATCCGGCCCCAACAGCGATCCCTTCATAAAATCATGGGCATTGTCCGCCTGTCGCGGGTGCTGTTTGATCTGATAAGCCACCATGAGCGCAGCGCCCAACGCACCACCGGCATCACCAGCGGCCGGCTGAATCCAGATATCTTTAAAAATGTTTTCCCGCAAAAGCCGGCCATTAGCCACGCAATTCAACGCCACCCCACCCGCCATGCACAGATAGTCTGCACCTGTAATTTTTTTGGCATGCCGTGCCATACGAATCACGATTTCTTCAGTGACGACCTGAATGGAGCGGGCAATGTCCATTTCCCGCTGGGTAATTTCGCTCTCAGAGGAACGGGCCGGGCCACCAAACAACCCGGCAAACGCATCGTTGGTCATCGTGAGACCATCAACAAAACCGAAATACTTGAGATTCAACCGGAACGAACCATCCTCACGCATATCCAACAGATTGTCCCAAATGACATCCACATACTTCGGCTCCCCATAGGGGGCCAACCCCATCAGTTTGTATTCCCCGGAATTGACGCGAAAACCGGTAAAATAGGTAAAGGCGGAATAGAGCAAACCGAGAGAATGCGGGAAATGCAAATCCTCCAGGATCTCCAACGTGTTACCATCCCCACGCCCAATGGCACTCGTCGCCCACTCCCCAACGCCATCGAGGGTCAAAATCGCGGCCTTTTGGAAAGGCGAAGGGAAAAACGCGCTGGCGGCATGGGATTCGTGATGTTCGGGAAAATAAATCGGCGGAATCGTTTTCAGCCCGCACTTTTCAAGGGCTTCTTCGATTTCCATCGGAATCCAGAGCTTTTCCTTCAACCAGAGCGGCACGGCCATCATAAAGGACTGCAAACCCTTCGGCGCCGTACTGAAATAGGTTTTTAAAATCCGTTCGAACTTGCGAATGGGTTTGTCATAAAAGGTCACCGCATCCAAAGTGCCGCCACGCTTTTCAAGTTCTGCAAGGCAGTATTTAACCGCATTAAGAGGGAAATTAGGATCATGTTTCTTACGGGTAAATCGCTCTTCCTGCGCCGCAGCGATAATTTCGCCGTCACACACCAGAGCCGCCGCCGAATCATGATAGAATGCGCTGATTCCTAAAATGTTCATCAAAATTGCCTCTTATATTCTTCCTGATCCGTAACCGGTTTACGGGGTACCCAATAAGTCGGAAGATCCGTCGGAAATTTCCGGCACATCGGATCAATACCGCGCGCCTTCAAAATCAATCGCCCGGGCAGGAAAACCAGAAAAAACATGGGCACCATCAGCGCCCAGGTAATGACCAGTCCTGCCCATTTCCCAAACCAACTTCCAAACTGTTCGATCCGGCTAAAGACGGGAGGAATAAAAAGCCCCGAGGCAAGCACCATACTGCTGATGCCACACAACACCAAGGCTGTCACAGGCTTTTTCAATAGCATGAATATCAGCCCAACCGCCGCGGGCACAATGGCCTGAACTAATACCGAGCGGAATGCCGGTTTCCCTGTTGATTTGTCGTCCTGCTTCATAATGCGCGTCACTTTACCGATACCGCCTTGCAGTTGCAAGCACCTGTTAATCCAAAAATGACCGCATAGATAAACATGATTTCGGTATCCCCGAAATTATATTCCACCAAACCGTTCAACAAAAGTCCGACCAAAAGCGCAAGGGCGACCCACACTACACCACGTTCCTCTGCCATCGCCGTTCGCGAACGCCATACCCAGGCAAAATAATTCAGCAATACTTTCCCCATCCACAAGAGATACAGCACCAGCCCCACCCAGCCCATTTCCACCAGCACCTGCGCCCAATTGGCGTGCAGATGGTTCCGCTTCGGCTCCACACGCTTGAAAACCTGCCTCATTTTCTCGTTGGTAAGACACCCGAAGCCAAGCCCGGCAGGATGTTCCTGAATCAAAACAGGGGCAATTTTAAACCACATGGTCAACCGCCCACCGCCCTCTACATTAAACTCCCGCTTCAATTGAACCATACGGGTCTGAACAGGCGGGAGCATAAAAAACACGACCAGCAAGGCCGCCATGGCGAGCCAAGCCCGCCACCGGAGTTGCATTAACACCGCAATCCCTATCAGGATCATGGCACAGAACCAGGATCCGCGCTTGAAGTTGATCAACAAACCTGCCACTTGAACGATCAGGATCGCTCCTCCCCACCAGGGTATGGAGCGCCGATCCTTTACCGCGATCAACAGAATTAGTGTCGTCCCCACCACCCCCAACATCAGCATTTGTCCATCCGTCATCGAGCCTTTGTCAATCAGGGCGGTCAGATAATCCGGCAGAGGTTTACGCCAGGCCAGAATCGGATACAACAAAAGGTCCTTAACTCCCAACACCGCGCAACCGCCCAGAAAGGCCGCAATCACTTTCCGGTCACGCCCCGGTATAGCTACCAGCGAGGCCGTAACCGGAATAAGAATAAACCAAAATAACCGTCCAACTCTGGCCCACAAACCCGCCACATCGCCGTGGACGGCAGAAAGAATCACAGCAAAGGCAACAAAAATAACCGCGAGGGCACCCCCTGCTGCACTGCGCCATGCGATTTGCTTCTTGAAGAGTCCCACCCAAAACAACAGCAGGCACACCGCGGCACAGATCTGTCCCAAAGCAATGGAGAACGTAATGGTAAAAACGGTCGCCAACAAGGCAGCAAAAGCCCGTTCTTCAATGGATCGCCCTATATACGCTGTTAGCATGTCCCAGAAAATTAGTGCAAGCAGGCTCCAGATGCAATATCTTCCAGCAATTCAATCATTATGAAACGACGATTCTGGATCTATGCACTGCCGGTATTGTTACTCCTCGCCGTCACCCTGCCCCATCTTGTACAGGGTGATTTCCGGGTCGAAACCGCCCATTATGCCGCCATCGGTTTACAAGCCTGGCAAAACCCAGCCCTGTTCTGGACACCCCACGAACATCCCACCGTCTACTATTTTAACAAGCCGCCTCTGGTTTTCTGGATTCACGGCCTTTTTCTGCGTCTTTTCGGCATCACGCTGGTAGCCGCCCGCCTCCCCTCCATTCTGGCGGCTGCCGGTTGCATCTTATTCACTGTCGGTATTACCCGCCGATTATCAGGCAGACTCATCGCCCTGACCAGTGGCTGCGTACTGGCCCTAACCTATGAGTTTTTCCGCCGCTCCCGCGAGATCTGCCTGGATATGTGGCAACTTCTGTTTATGCTGGCCGCCACCTGGATCTGGGTAGCCATGGCCAGAAGCCATGGCCGCCGTTCATCCTGGCTCGCTGGCCTCCCGCTCGGCCTGGCCCTGATGTGTAAACCTTTGATGGCGCTCATGCTGATTCCCATCCTTTTCGTCTGGCTGTTTATGGAACGCCGGAACCGCTCCCTAGCCCCTCCCCGCCCCTACTCTGCCATCCTCTGGGTTACCGTGACGGCCTTGCTCATGGCCCTACCGTGGCATGCCTCCATGACTTACCTTTACGGCGACAGTTTTATACGCCAATACTTCGGCCATGAGGTAATGGCCCGTCTTCAGGGGCTGCGGAACCGTGAGCCTTTGTGGTATTACGTTGTCGAAATCGGAAGCTCCTATTGGCCTTGGATGATTGCTCTGATCATGGGCCTGTGGCACTGGCGGCAGCACCCCATCTCACGACATCACCGTCATACGCTTCTGCTGGCCACCATTTGGGCGGGAATCTGGGCCATCGGCCTGACTCTTTTCCCGGATAAACGGCCACGCTATGAACTCCCGCTCTATCCCATGATGGCTGTGATCGCCGCCTATGGTATCGCCACCTTGACCTGGCGCCCCCTGCGCCAATGGTATCGGCGTGGCCTGAATGTCACAGCCCTCCTCATTGTCGCCGTAAGCTTGGGCATCCAATTACTGCCCATCTGTTTTCAGAATCCGCCGGAAGAGAATCTAACGGCCTTAGTTGACTGGGCTCGAACACAAAATCCAGATCGCGTGGTTTCTGCCGCCATGACGGCCATCGACGAAAGCACCGTTTTCCTGAAAGCCGGGTATTGGCCTGTCCCCCTGCGCCTTACGCCCAAACCACTCAAGCCTGGCACCCTCTTGATTTATTCAGACTCATTCAAGTGGGAACCACCCACTGCGACCCAACCGGTGTTCCAGCACGGCCCCTATCATGTTCAAGAAGTCACGAGTCGTGACGGGGAAGTCAAAGAAAACTGACCGGGGACTTTAGACTTTCAACTCACAACGCGACACTTCAAGTTCGGCGCTAGCACAGGCGCTCTCCGCTCATCGGTTCTTCACTGATGCCAAAGCGCCGACACCCCTCAATACCACACGTGCCAGAGGAAAAGTCCTTCAGGCGGGGCGGTAGGCACACGAGCAGTACGAATTTTTGAAGCCAGAATCTCCTTTACCTCATCCAGCGTAACGGCGCCCTCCCCCACCCTGAGAAGAAGCCCTGTAAGGCTGCGTACCATTTTATAGAGAAAACCCTCGCTAGACGCCCGGATAACAATCAAAGAGCCAGTTCGTCTGATCGTCAGGGAGTAGACTTCCCGGACCGTACTTTCGACCACACGATTGGGATTGGCCGTAAACGCGGCAAAATCGTGTTTTCCAATCAGGATATTGGCAGCCACCTGCATGGCCTTGACGTCCAATGGCTTCCGGATATGGGTCACATAGAGACGCCGGGTCGGGTTCATCACCTTGGAGTTCCAGATAAAATACCGATACTCCTTTTTAACCGCACTGCGCCGGGCATGGAAATCAGGCTTAGCCCGGACCACCTTGAGCACGCGGATATCATGGGGTAGTTTGGCATTCAGGCCATTCAACAACTGCCAGCAAGCCCATATTTTTGACAGGTCGAAATGGGCCACCTGTCCCTCGGCATGAACACCTTGATCGGTACGGCCACTTCCATGAACCTTGATGGTCTCCCCGGACAGACTTTGAAGCACTTCCTCAAGTCGCTGCTGGATCGTCATATGATTCGGCTGAACCTGCCAACCGGCATAGGCCTTGCCATCATAGGCAACCGTCATGCGATAGCGGAAAGCCATTGATTTTGATTTAAGTTGTTCGTCCATTTCCGTTCAAAATATCAGGTTATCAGTGATTTGTTATTAAAATAATTCTTTTGGACGTCGGCTTCGTGTTGCCACTACTCTTGACTTCACCCCCTTCAATCTGCACCATCTGCGAAATGGTTTTCGATTATAAAATGAAAGTGGTTCAGGCATCACGGAACTTGATGGCAAGCGGTAAATACATGCTGCCCATCCTGTTGACGCTGGTGCTGCTATCTGGATTTCGATCTGCCACCTTTTCCATGGAACACCTCCAAGCCGGCGGGCCCCCTATTGCCAATACCCTCCTGATTTCCTGGCTCAGCAGTTCAATATTAGGGCCCCTCCTGCTCCCCTGGTTGCCAGGACACAACTTGGCAACCAAAGGACTGATGACGGGACTGCTCGGACTGTTGTTGTTCCCAGCCTCTTGTTTTTCTCTCCATCTTGAACCCCTGGATGTCTTAACGGCACTTCTGGTGATCCCGTCGGTCACCTCGTCGATCATGATGAAAAATATTATTCCGATTCATATGGCTATATTATCTCTGGCCACCGGGATCTGGATCGCAGCAAGGTTTATATAAAATATGGCAAAGTACAGCATTTCTTGTGGAGGTACCGGAGGACATGTATTTCCGGGAATGGCAACAGGGTTAGCACTCCAAAAACGTGGGCACGAGGTAGCACTCTGGCTTTCCGGCAAAGCCATTGAGGCAGCCACCCGTCATGCCTGGACAGGGCAAGTCATCAATATTGAGGCCGCCAAACTCTCCTTTCAGCCTCTTCAATTGCCACGCACGTTTTTTATGGTAATCCGCACTTACCGCGCCAGTATCAAGGCCCTCCGGAAACAACAACCCGATGCCCTGCTGGCCATGGGCAGTTACTCCTCTCTCGGCCCCGTGCTGGCCGCAAGACGCTTGAACATTCCGGTCATCCTGCATGAAGCCAACGTCATACCCGGAAAGGCCATATCCCTGCTCTCCCGTTTTGCCACCGCCGTGGCCATCACCTTCCCAGAAACGCGTAACTACCTGAAACATAAGAAGATCCAGCTTACCGGGCTTCCGTTGAGAAAAGAAATGGTAGAAGCGGCGAGAATGCCCACCGGGATTCCCGCCCGTTTCACTGTACTGACCATGGGTGGCAGTCAAGGCGCCCAGCGCCTCAATGAGATGGTACCCATTGCGTTGGGTCACCTGCGGGAAGCCGGAATTGATGTAGCGGCCATTCATCTTGCGGGTGAAAAGGCGAAGGCGACGGTCGAGAAGGCCTATCGCAAAGCCGGCGTTCCGGCAACCGTTTACGGTTTCTGTTCCGATATGGTCTCGATCTACCGCCAAACCAGCCTTGCCATTTCGAGATCCGGTGCCAACTCCTGTCTGGAGCTTGCCATGTTCGGAATTCCCGCCATTCTCATCCCCCTCCCCACCTCTGCCCGCGATCACCAAAAAGCCAACGCCAAAGCCAGGATGGCCGCCGGTGCCGCCATCCTGCTGGAACAGGGGACACTCTCACCTGACCTGTTAGCCGAAACGATCCGGGCGCTGGCCACCAATGCCGGCAAAATGAAAGAAATGCGAGAACAAACCAAAGCACGGACTTCTGCAGGAGCCGATGAAGCCCTCGCAGATTTGATTGTGAAAGTCGGAGGCAATCGGTAAGGTTACCGGCCGTCACAAAATATCAACACACAGGCATACACATCCCACACGCCCCCCCAGGACGCCATTGTCGTAATCCTGGCTGATCAAAGCCGGTGCGAAGTTCCCCTTGCAGTGTAATGATGGCCGCATTTGCCCTGCCCTAACCTTTCAATTACCCACAAGTTTGGGCCATCTCATATCCGAGTTGAATATCGGTCAATCGCGTGAGACCACGCCACATAACAATGTTGCCTGGCGCAGCACTGCCACTCAGTGTTCTTGTCAACAAGACTACAAACACGGTGTACCTTTCCTTCAGCAGCGGGAACGTCACTAGCCGCGGCCAACGGAAAGTGTGCCGATCGGCCATCGGAAAGTGTACCACCATGAGGCATGATTCCTTCAGGCGCAATAAGGCGCTTAGAAGGAAGGAGCATGCTAAAAATGGATCAGGTACATGTAATACGGCACAAGCATTATAACGAGGGACAGAGTGTCAGGCGGATAGCCCGTGAGGTGGGATTACACCGCACGACGGTAAAGAAGTATTTGGAAGAGACCGAGCCCAAAAGGATTGAAGAGGAGACCCGTGACCGCCCGGTTATGGGCGAGGTTGGGCAGCGGATAGACCTCCTGCTGGAGGAGTGGGCCTCTCGGACGACGAAGAAACACCGGATCACTTCACCGCGACACGAACATCGGGGTCACGCTTTTCACAAAGCTCCCGAACCTGCTATATCAAAGCTCGACAGTGACGATCCTTTTCAGCACGTTGTTCCAGCCGCTTTAACTGAATGGAAAGTTGTGCTCATTACTTGTGGGCCATGTTAAAACTCGTCTTGTTTTTGTCAAAACCCGGCTTGCGGCCCAAATCATCGCTCATCGCCCAATCGGAATAATACGAGAAAGTGAAGATCGCAGATTTGATTGTGAAAGTCAGAGGCAATAGGTAAGGTTATCGACTTAGATTAGTTGGTGGGAGTGATTATGCGTATTGAAAATGGAACTGTTGTTAGCCATAAGCCCATGGGCCCGCATTATCGGGTTCTCACATTAAATCTGCCAGAAGTGACGGTCTCGGCCATGCCGGGGCAGTTTGTCCATCTGCGCGTTGCCAAGCTCCATGATGCCGTTTTGCGGCGGCCTTTCAGCATCTACAAAGTCGACGGACAACAGCTTGCCATCCTCTATAAGACCATTGGCCGCGGCACGACGGCCATGCAGGCCCTGACCGTAGGTGACTCCGTCAGTATTGTCGGCCCTCTCGGCAATGGTTTCCCTCTCACCTTAGAGTCCGGGGTAACACCGGTCCTGGTCGGCGGTGGCTTTGGAGTGGCCCCCCTGTATTTTCTGGCGCGCCAGCTGACGCAGCACGGCATTCTTTTTGTGGGCGGTGCCAAGGCTGAGGATATTCTTCTGACAGACGATTTCAAAGCGATCGGCTGGGATGTCCGCATGGCCACCGACGATGGTACGCTCGGAGTTAAGGGTCTAGTCACCGCCCCCCTGGATGAATGGCTCAAGGCTGGTACTGGTAAAGTGCGCCCCGAGTTTTACGCCTGCGGCCCCAACGGCATGTTGAAAGCCGTTGGCACACGAGCCATCAATGGGAACTGCAAAGCCTGGCTCTCTTTAGACCGGCACATGGGATGCGGCGTGGGTGCCTGCCTCGCCTGCGTACAGAAGGTCCGATTGAGTGGACAGGAAACCCTGGCAAGGGTTTGTAAGGATGGGCCCATTTTTGAATCACGAGAAGTTATTTGGGATGACTAACATGAAACCAACCCTTGAGATCAACCTGGCCGGAATCCGGATGAAAAACCCGGTGATGGTGGCTTCCGGCACTTTTGGCTATGGCCCCGAGTATGCCGACCTTGTGGATTTAAACAAACTCGGCGCCATCGTCGTCAAAGGCATCAGCATGGAGCCTTGGGCCGGCAACAAAACGCCGCGCATGGTGGAAGTACCCGGCGGCCTGATCAATGCCATTGGACTTCAGAACCCGGGTACTAAAGGGTTTACTGGAAAGTACATGCCCTTTCTGCGCAAACATGATGTGGCGGTGATCGTCAATATCTGGGGCAAAACACTGGAAGAATATGCCGCCGTGGCGGAATGGTTCGACCAGGTCGATGGCGTTCACGCATTGGAGATCAACATTTCCTGCCCCAACGTCAAAGCAGGCGGCAGTTCATTTGGCATCCAGCTCGATTCCACCGCCCGTGTGGTGTCAGCCATACGGGCCAAAACAAAATTGCCGATTATTCCCAAGTTGGCCCCCAATGTTTCCGACATTGGCGCCTTTGCCAAAGTCTGCGAAGAGAACGGTGCAAACGCGATCTCGCTGATCAATTCCTTCCCTGCCATGGCCATTGATATCGAAACGCGCAAACCCATTCTGGCAAATGTATCGGGAGGATTGAGTGGTCCCGCCATCCATCCGATTGCCGTAAAACTGGTTTATGAAGCGGCCAAGGCGGTTAAAATCCCGCTGATTGCCATCGGCGGCATCACCTCCGCCAAGGAAGCGATTGAATTCATGATTGCAGGCGCTTCAGCCGTCGCGGTGGGAACCGCCAACTTCACTGAACCCCTGACTTCCCTGCAGGTGGTAGAGGGAATTTCCGACTATCTAACCCGGCACAAAATGTCAAAAGTTCAAGATCTTGTCCGCAGCATCAGGTTATGAAAACTCCCCATCAAATCGCCTTCTGGTTAATTCTGCTTGTATGCTTGATCGTCAGCGGCTGGTGGATCTTCCATGTCCCCTACCGTCCGGAACGCGTCTTTGATGCCATTCCCGCCAACGCGACCGTGGTCAGCGTTAACCAGAATTTAGCCGGCGAATGGGATACCGTGTTCAATAACCCCTTATTGCTCCGCGCTATCAAGGCCGCAGGAATCGATGAAGGCAAAATTGCCGCCATCAGCACTAATACGGTCGTGCGGAAATGGACTGAAAAACTGGCATCCGAGCAATCAGTGGTGGCCTATGTCCCCGCCATGGGATCCGAGCATAAGCCGGCCCTGATCGCCGCTTCGTGGATTGGGAACCAAAGCCGTCTACTGCGCTGGCAAATGGCCTGGATCAAGACCCGCGATCTCACCCCCGCTTATCTGGATAATGGAAATTTGACAATTTGGCTTAGCCGGGAAAAATTCGGCAATACCAACTTGCATCTCTCCTTGGCGTTGTCCGAAGGGCTTGTTCTGGCTTGCCTCTCGGAAGATCCCATCGGAGTACGCGTACTTCTTGAGACAGCGGCCTACTACCCCTATCGCCATGCGGTAGCCGAACTGGGCAAGCCCGCCCTTGCGCGAGGATTGCTCGTAGGATCACCCCGCCACTGGGGTTGGCTTGAGGCCAATCACAAACCAGTTACCTTTCAATGGGAACTCAAGCCGGAATCCCTGGAATTCGAAATGAATGGCATCGGAGCACTTCCGGCTTCCGTTAGTCTGAAAGAAGCTGCGGGAACTGAAAGTGCCATGAAGCTGATCGGCAATACCTCCGATTTCGCAGCGCTCCTTCCCTTAAACTGGGTGTCCGCCTCCATCCCTGAGGATCCCTCACTGCTATTACTCCAAACGATAAAAGAATTGGCCGACACCAATGGGGCCCCCACAAATGCGCTTGCGTTCCTTGCCCTGCTGGATCAGAACCACAATGGACGGATTCGTGGACCCATTAACAAGAATTTAAGAGGCCTGATCAAAGGGGTCAAAGCCCCTACGCTCCTGCTGGGCTTACAAGTTCAAAGCGATGCAGAGGCCGACAAACGCATCGGACAGACATTGACAAAGCTCAACAGCCAATATGGAATGGAGTTGATCGCAGGCCCCTTTGAGCCGGACAGCGGTCTGCGTATCACCTCGATTCAAGACAATCGGAAAAGTTTTTATAATTCCTTTGACCCTGAAGAGCGGGTCGCCTATACGGTACGCGGAAACTGGCTGCTCCTTGCCAGTAACGGGGCGATACTCAAAAAACTCCTGAGCGGCCAACCGACGACCGAAGGCCCCAATGACTCGAAGCTAGATCCTGCCTCTATGCCAACTGCCATTGCCTGGGCCAATTTAAATGGCATCGGACAAACTGTTAAAAATGCAGTCGGGCTCGCCAAGCTGGCAACCCTGTTGGATTCCTCAAACGGTTCACATGCCTTGCGCGAAAAACTGGATCAGGCAGGATCAGTTGCCGCCGTACTACGCGAATTGGGCCAGGCCAATCTAACGATGCAGTCATCCACCACGGGCATTCAACTCAAGCTCATCATTGGCAATCAACACTGAGTGCCAAAATGACGGACGTCAACACCACTTTTAAATTGGGCATTGATGTGCTTCTTACAGATCATCAGGATTGGCTGCAGGGACAACGCGTGGGGCTGGTCAGCCATACGGCGGCCATTGATCACGCCAGCCTCACCTCGGCGGAAAAACTTCGCAGAAACCCCGGCGTTCAACTGTCTGCTTTATTCGGCCCCGAACACGGATTCAGAGGGCTCGCGGCCGCGGGCGACTCAACCCCGGATGAATCCCATTCAGAATGGGGTATCCCCATCTATTCTTTATACGGCAACACCCGGAAACCCACGCCAGAGATGCTGGAGGGTATTGATATACTGATCGTTGAATTTCAGGATCTCGGGGCCCGCCCCTACACTTATGTATCCACTCTGGCACTCGTGCTCGAGGCGGCCAACGAGAATCATATTCCCGTCATTATCGCCGACCGCCCCATCCCTCTACCACTCAGCCTGGATGGGCCTGTCACGGAACCCAAATTCAAGAGTTTTGTGGCCGCACTCCCCCTGCCCATGCAATACGGCATGACGCCCGCCGAAACCGCCATATGGATCCAGCATCAGTCGTTACCGGACCTGGATCTTCCCCTTCTTTTAC
>Ga0118677_10001076_pt1 | contig 54825 bp, 32 predicted proteins | sample AliMusrvi5mmetaG_FD_86154 | JGI IMG/M metagenome (GOLD analysis project Ga0118677, IMG submission 86154)
AACCTAAATTGCCTTGTAATGGCAATATATTCAGCGCTTTAGTGGGTTGTTGTTGAATTTTTCGGTTATTTTGTTAGACTTTTCCCCAAAATTGCATCCCCGTATGGTCCTGCTTTTTTTGCATTGGGAAGATCGTTAAAAAATAAATTCCTTCCCATGAAAAAGACCGGATTACTCTTTTCCAGTGTGCTTCTGACATTCTTTTTTCAAGTTCAAAACCACGGGTTTGCGCAGTGTTCAGTAGACGCCGGTGCCGATAAAACTATTTGTTCAGGACAGACAACGACCCTTATCGCGGTCCCTTCCGGGGGGACACTCCCGTTTACCTACCTTTGGTCAAATACCTCGACCAATGCCTCCATTACGGTGGGTACCGCGGGCACTTATACTGTTACCGTTACAGATGCTGCCATTACACCCTGCACTGCTTCAGACCAGGTTGTTGTTAACGTTAATCCTTTGCCTGCTCCCGTTGTGTCAGGATTGCAATGCGTTTGTATAAATAGTTCGGGTGTTGCCTATTCGACCCCCGACAACCTGGGAAGTGGATATGTATGGACTGTAACCGGAGGGACGATCAGCACAGGACAGGGTTCACATCAAATAACGGTTAATTGGGGTGCTTCAGCTGGTGCCGGACCGGTTAAGGTAATTGAAACAAGTCCAGCAGGTTGTGTCAATTCAAGCACATTGAATGTAACCATTAACAATTATCCTGCAGCAATTGCCACGGTGGTTAATAACAATGCCTGCTCGGGTACGGCCGTCAATTTCCAGGCACCATCGGGTACTGGTTATATGTACCTGTGGAATTTCGGGGATCCGACCTCGGGAACAAACAATACCAGCACTCTTCAGAATCCCAGTCATATCTTCAGAACCTATGGCTGTTCTACAACGAATTACAATGTAACCGTCACGTTAACAAATTCCTGCGGATGTACAACCACATCTGCAATGCAGGTTGTTACCATCAAACAGCAACCAAATCCTCAATTACAGGATCAGGATCCAAATACTCCGTTTAGTAATTGCGACAACAATCCAACCCCGACAAATCCTGGTTTTCAGCTAAATCTGAATAATATTACCACAAATACCTCCTGTATCACAAGTTACACCATCAACTGGGGAGATGGTGGCGGGCCGGTTTCCTACCCGCCTGGCTTCACCACTGCCAGCCATCTTTATACCCAGCTGGGCGCATTTAACCTCGTCTTTACAGCTACCAACGGAACAACCGGGTGCAGCAATTCCAATACCTTTGTTGTTGTAAATCAAAGCAACCCTGCAGTCGGGATCAGCGCACCGGGAACCACAACGGGTTGTTTACCCGTAACCTGGTCATTTACGATCCTCGGGGCAGGTCAAAATTCACCCGGAACCACCTACAGGATGGAGTTTGGCGATGGAACGACCATTTTTAAAACAAACGAACAATTATTGCTGGATAGCATTATCCCTCATACTTATACTACATCCTCCTGTGGCCAGGGATTGGCCGGAAATCAGTTCATTGTGAAGGTTACTGCCGTCAATGGCTGTGATTCAACCTATGCCCTCGTCAGCAATGTAAAAGTGTACCAGCCACCGACCGCGGGTTTTACATCAAACCCGGCAAATATAGGCTGTATCAGCACCCCGGTATGTTTTATCAACACCACAACCAATGGTTATGGCTTCAACTGTACACCAACCACCACCTATTCCTGGAATTTTGGTGATCCTTCCTCGGGGAGCAATACATCCACTTTGGTAAATCCCTGTCATACCTATGCAAATCCGGGGAATTATACCATCACCCTCACGGCAAGCAATCCCCCTTGCCCGACAGGTACTACTTATACCAAAACAATTTGCATTGATCCTTCGCCTAATTCGAGTTTCACGGTAAACAACGACATCGGCTGCAAACCCCTCAACGTCAGTGCAACAAATACGTCCACGACCCTGAACACCTGCGGCGACCTGGTTTATACCTGGAGCGTGGTCTTCAATGGTGCCGGAACCTGTACCCCATCGGCCGGCACCTGGTCATTTGCCGCCGGTTCGGATCAGCATTCTCAGCACGCTTCCTTTATTTTCACTGACCAGGGAACCTATACCATCAACCTGGCGGTCCAGAATGCATGTACCACGGTGAATGCACCAAAAACAATAACAGTAAAAACCGTTCCAAAGGTAACCGTGGCACCGATCACGGCGATATGTGCAACAGGTACGGTTCATCCGGTTGGCAGTTATGAACTGTGTTATGGGAACACTCCGACCTTTTCCTGGTTATTTCCCGGGGGCAATCCCACGAATTCAAATGCACTTGACCCAGGCAATGTATCCTATTCAACCCCAAATACCTATACCATCACCCTGAACGCGACAAATGAATGCGGAACGGGGACCAATTCAACAAACCTGGTTGTAAAACCCCTGCCGGTTGCTACTGCTGCTCCGGCGAACCAGACTATATGTTCCGGTGCCAGTTCACAGGCAATTGCGCTGACTTCAACCCTGACCGGTACAACTTATGCCTGGACCACGCTTTCCACCACGGGAACCACCGGCGCCGCGGCAAACGGCACGGCGAATCCCATCCCTGCCTGGACACTGATTAATTCGACCAATACCGCCGGAACAGTTACCATCACTATCATCCCAACGACCAACGGATGCGCGGGTGCACCCATCACACATGTGATCACGGTCAACCCGAAACCATTGGTGTCAAACACACCACTGGCAGAATCAGTTTGTTCAGGAAGTCCGACTACATCAGTTACTCTGACATCGCTTGTGTCGGGCACAACCTTTGTCTGGACGGCAACCCCATTGCCGGTTACCCTGACCGGTTATTCGGCCAGCGGATCAGGTACGATCCCTGTACAGACCATTGTAAACCCGACCACGTCCAACGGAACAGTAACTTATGCCATTACCCCCACGGCCAACGGATGTGCAGGAACGATAGCGAACTACGTCATCACTGTCAAACCACTACCCAGTGTAACCAATACGCCGTTAATCAAAACCATCTGTTCGGGTACAAGCGCCAGTGTCATCCTGACATCCGGAGTGGCTGGTACGACCTATGCATGGTCCTCAGCGGTCACAGCGGGGAGTGTTGCTGGCAATACGGCCAGCGGATCGGGGAACATCAGCGATTTCCTGGTCAATTCAGGAATCACCCTGGGAACAGTGCAATATTCGATCACCCCGACAGCAGCCGGATGTGCTGGACCAGTGGCAACTTACAGTGTCAATGTTCAGCCGGTAGCCAATGTTACGCCTTCTCTTACCACTCAGGCGATCTGTGCCGGTACTGCTACAACGGCTGTGACCCTAACGTCAAATGTTTCAGGTGCTGTTTATTCCTGGACCCCGGTGGCAAACCCTACCACCGGCATGAGTGGATTTGCCGCGGCAAACTCAGGAAACGTAATCCCGGTGATGACGATCAACAGCACGCTGGTGAACCCCGGAACGGTGACCTATACGATCACCCCTTCCATCGGTGGATGCAACGGAACCGCGAACACACATGTAATTACCGTCAATCCTGCTCCATCCGTGATCACAACACCTGCGCCGCAGTCGGTCTGTTCGGGAGTTGCAACCCAGGCAGTCGTGCTGACGTCAAATGTCGGCAGCGGAGTCACCTATACCTGGACAGCTACCGGATCATCCGGAAATGTAACAGGGTTTACACCCGGCGGTTCAGGAAATATCCCTGTGGAAAACCTGGCCAACTCCGGTATCATCAATGAAACAGTTACGTATCATATTATCCCCAACTTTGGCGGAGGCACAGGATTAAACTGCCCCGGCGTGCCTTTGGATTATGCAATAACCGTGAAACCCCTTCCTTCTGCATCTGCAACACCTGCAAATCAAATAGTCTGTTCAGGGTTGACATCACAGGCAATCGCCTTAAGTTCCACCATTGCCGGCGGCAACAGTTATTCGTGGTCGACAGTTTCCACACCAGGAATATCCGGTGCTTCCGCAAACGGTACAGCGAACCCCATTCCTGCCTGGCCACTGACCAATTCAACCAATACTGCCGGAACGGTTACCATTACCATCATTCCTGCGAATAACGGATGTGGGGGAGCCCCAATCACGCACGTGATCACAGTCAATCCAAAACCAGCAGTGTCAAATACACCGCTTGCAGAATCAGTGTGTTCAGGAAACCCCTCGACGTCAGTCACATTAACATCACTTGTGTCTGGAACTACCTATGCATGGACAGCAACACCCTTGCCGGTTACCTTAACCGGTTATTCGGCCAGCGGTTCAGCTACGATCCCTGTGCAGACCATCACGAACCCGACCACTGCCAACGGCACGGTGACCTATGCCATCACTCCGACAGCCAGCGGATGTGTCGGAACGATAACGAATTACGTAATCACTGTCAAACCATTACCCAATGTAAGCAATACGCCGATGAACAAAACCATTTGTTCAGGAACAAATGCTGGTGTTGCCCTCACTTCGGGTGTGACCGGAGCAACATACGCATGGTCATCCGCGGTTACTGCAGGCAACATCACTGGCAATACAGCCAATGGATCAGGGAACATTACCGATAACCTTACCAATTCAGGAATTACCCTGGGCACGGTGCAATATTCCATAACCCCGACAGCCAGCAACTGTGAAGGACCTGTGGCAATTTACATTGTCAATGTCCAGCCTGTAGCCAATGTTACGCCCTCACTTACCACTCAGGCGATTTGTGCCGGTGCGGCAACGACAGCAGTGACCCTTACTTCGAATGTTTCAGGTACTGTTTATTCCTGGACTCCGGTTGCAAATCCAACCAGCGGCATGAGTGGATTCGCCGCTGCAAACTCAGGAAACTCCATCCCGGTGATGACAATCAACAGCACACTGGTAAATCCCGGAACGGTGACTTATACAATTACGCCATCTATCGGTGGATGCAGCGGAACAACAAACACCCATACCATTACAGTCAATCCGGCACCCTCCGTGATTACCACACCATCACCTCAAACAGTTTGTTCCGGTGTTGCTACCCAGGCAGTTGTGCTGACATCAAATGTCGGCAGCGGAGTCACCTATACCTGGACAGCCACGGGATCGTCGGGGAATGTGACGGGATTCACAGCGGGTGGATCAGGCGATATCCCTGTTGAAAATCTGAGCAACTCAGGAGCCGTCAATGAGACCGTGACCTATCACATCCTCCCCAACTTTGGGGGAGGCACCGGTTTGAACTGCCCTGGCGTCCCTCTAGATTACGCAATAACAGTCAAACCATTACCGGTTGTCACAGCCACCCCGGCCAATCAGACGATATGTTCCGGTTTGACTTCACAGGTAGTTAACTTAAGTTCGTCCATTGCCACCGGCAACAGCTATTCATGGTCAACCGTTTCATCACCAGCCATAACGGGTGCTGCACTCGGTGGAATAACAAATCCAATTCCTTCATGGACATTGACGAATGCAAATAATACGGCCGGTACAGTCTCAATTACGATTACACCGACAGCCAACGGATGTGCGGGTACCCCCATCACGCATGTAATCACGGTCAATCCGAAGCCATTGGTGTCAAATACACCACTTGCTGAAACGGTATGTTCGGGAAGTCCGACCACTGCAGTTACATTAACATCGCTGGTGTCGGGAACCACCTTTACCTGGACTGCAACACCCTTACCGGTTACCTTAACCGGTTATTCGGCCAGCGGATCGGGTACAATCCCTGTGCAGACCATTACAAACCCGACCACCTCCAATGGTACGGTAACTTATTCCATTACACCAACCGCCAATACGTGTACAGGGACTGTGGCCAATTATATAATCACAGTCAGACCTTTGCCCGGTGTGAGCAATACACCCCTGGATAAAACAATCTGTTCCGCTGCAAATACCAGTGTAACGCTGACCTCGGGTGTAAACGGGGCAACTTATACGTGGTCGTCTGCGGTTACGGCAGGCACAGTCTCAGGCAATACACCCAGTGGATCAGGAAATATCCTGGATAACCTCACCAACTCGGGGATTATCCTGGGTACAGTTCAATATTCAATCACGCCCACTGCAAACGGCTGCCAGGGACCGGTATCAAACTATAGTGTAAGTGTTCAGCCTGTTGCAAATGTTACGCCATCCCAGGCTGCCCAGGCGATTTGTGCAGGTGCCGCGACATCTGCCGTTACCCTCACTTCGAATGTGGCCGGTACAGTCTATTCATGGACTCCGGTTGCGAACCCAACGACAGGAATAAGTGGATTTGCTGCAACCGGCACGGGAAACATCATCCCGGTAATGACGATAAACAGCACACTGGTAAATCCCGGGACGGTAACTTATACGATTACACCCTCGGTTGGTGGATGCAGTGGAACGGCAAACACACATACCATCACGGTCAATCCCGCACCATCGGTAATAACTACTCCTTCTCCCCAATCAATTTGTTCCGGAGTGCCGACCCAGGCAGTCACGTTGAGTTCCAATGTGGGCAGCGGTGTGACTTATTCCTGGACCGCTACCGGATCATCCGGGAATGTAAACGGTTATACCGCCAGTGGTTCGGGAAATATTCCTGTTGAAAATCTTAACAATTCCGGCTCATCCACTGAAACCGTTACCTATCATATCCTGCCTAATTTTGGCGGAGGTACCGGGTTAAACTGTCCAGGCGTGCCTCTTGACTATGTTGTAACAGTGAAGCCAATCCCTGCAGCCTCCTCAACTCCTGCAAATCAATCTTTATGTTCCGGAATCCCGACACAATCCATCGCATTGACTTCTTCGATTGTTTCCGGAACAACCTATACCTGGACATCCTCCGCGACCAATGGAATTTCAGGCGCACAGGCAAGCGGAACAACCAACCCCATTCCCGTGATGACTTTGATAAACCCTTCAACCACTTCAGGCACGGTAACCTTCTATATTACACCCGCCGCAGGAGGTTGTAACGGCAACCAGATACAAAATGTTGTTACAGTCAACCCGGTACCTGTAATCACCACGGTTCCGGCAACTGATCCGACCATATGTTCTGGCGATCAAACCGCCATTCAGATCCTTTCGAATGTAACAGGGGCGGCAATTTCATACACTGCGAATCTCACAAGCGGAACGGTTTCCGGCATGTCTGGCGGAAATGCATCTCCGATCAGCCAGACATTGATAAACAACGGCCTCATCCCCGGCACGGTTACATATACGATTACCTGCACAGCCAGTGGGTGCAGTTCGACTAAGACGATGGTTGTAACGGTAAATCCACGGCCTGTTTTGACCACCGTTCCATCACCTGGCCAGGAGATATGTTCAGGGACCAGCACCAATATTGCCTTGTCCTCAAATATCTCCAGCGCATCGATCACCTGGCTTCCTGCCCTGACCAGTGGTTCGGCCAGCGGATTTTCCGCCAGTTCGGGGTCACCGATTTCTCAAATACTTGTGAATTCTTCGAATACCATTCCCGCAGTGGTAACTTATACCATTACACCGATATCCAATGGATGTACCGGCAACATCATCAGTTTACCGGTAACCGTTAATCCATTGCCAACGGCTAATGCAGGAATTGATCAACCGATTCCTTATGGAACAAGCACTGCATTGGCCGGAATATCCGTGGGCGGAACCCCGCCGCGTAATTACTCCTGGACGCCCGCATCAAACATTGCCAGTGGAATAAATACCCTCACTCCTCAAACGACGAATCTGTATTCCACGACTGTTTTCACTTTGTTGGTGTCAGACAGTAAGAATTGCACTGCGAGCGATAACATGACTGTAACCATGAGCGGCAATCCGCTGAGTGTGGCATGTACAGCAATTCCCGGCAGCATATGCAATAATGGTGCGACTTCCCAGTTAAATGCAACCGGAATGGGTGGCAGTGGCATCTATACTTTTACCTGGGTTTCCAATCCTGTCGGTTCTCCCGCATGGTCTTCAACGGTATCGAATCCCCTTGTCAATCCAACTGTAACTACCACCTACACCGTAACAGTTCATGATGGTTTTAACACAGATAATGCCCAGGCAACGGTTACAGTAACTCCTTTGCCTGCAGTTTTCAATATAACCGGCGGTGGGGAATATTGCAGCGGAGGGACCGGAGTGCCCGTTGGCCTTGACGGATCTCAAAACGGTTTCAGTTACCAACTATTTAAAGATGGAGTTGCCAATGGTATTCCCGTGATTGGCACCGGTGGCGCAGTTTCTTTTGGCAATAAAACCACAGCAGGCATATATAGTGTGGTTGCGACAAATACCGTAACAAACTGCACAATGAACATGACCGGGAATGTGCCTGTTGTGATCAATCCATTACCTACAGCCAATGCCGGGCCTGACAATGGGATACCTTATGGAACCAGTGTTCAACTCGCAGGTTCCGCAGGAGCAGGAACGCTCCCGTTTACTTATTCCTGGTCACCGACGACCAGCATCGGGGGTGGAGGAGCTACGCTTACTCCCCAAACCACCAATCTTTATTCAACAACCACATTCACATTGCTGGTCACCGATGCAAAGGGTTGCACGGCCAGCGACAATGTGGTCATTTCTCTGAACGGGAATCCATTGAGCGTAACTTGTACGGCTCTTCCTGCTGTAATCTGCAATAATGGTGCAATCGTGAATCTCAATGCTGTAGGCGCTGGTGGAAGCGGTAACTACACTTATACATGGACTGCAAACCCGGGCTCACCTCCATGGTCAGTAGCCGGGCAGAATATAAATGTAACACCTGCAATAACCACCATTTATACAGTGACAGCAAGTGATGGATTTAATACAGTCAACACAAATGTCACCGTTACCGTAAATCCATTGCCAGCCGTGTTTTCCATGACCGGTGGCGGTGAATACTGCAGCGGCGGTGCCGGTGTGCCAGTCGGGCTGAGCGGCTCAGTAACGGGTATCATCTACCAGTTATACCTGGGAACGGCAACCGACGGGCCTCCTGTTCCGGGAACCGGATCGGCGCTGCCATTCGGAAACAAAACTGCAGCCGGAACCTATACGGTGAGGGCCACCAACGCAATAACCACCTGCTGGCAGGATATGACAGGGAACGCCATCGTTACCATCAATCCGTTGCCAGTGGTGAATGCAGGCATCGACAAGATCATCCCCAATGGAACAAGTACCACGCTGGGTGGCGCCGCCAGTGGGGGAACAGGGACCCTGATCTATTCTTGGGCTCCTTCTCTTAAAATTGCTTCAGGAGGAGGCACGTTGTCGCCGGTAACCACGAACATTTATGCCACGACCACCTTTACCCTTTCTGTTTCCGACAGCAAAGGCTGTATAAATACAGACGACATGCAGGTCATCCTTTCGGGTAATCCCTTGGCAGTGACTGCCACAATTATCCCGAATGAAATCTGCGATGGGGAATCGGCACAACTCGGCGCAACCGCATCCGGAGGAAGTGGGAATTATACCTATTCCTGGACGTGTTCCCCTAATTCACCCCCATGGACGTCGACCTTGCAAAATCCCCTGGTCTCCCCTTCAGTTACTACCAACTACATGGTGATCGCCAATGATGGGTACAATACGGCCACCGCCTCTGTATCCCTGATTGTAAACCCGCTGCCAATAACCTATAATGTAACCGGGGGCGGCTCCTATTGTTTTGGTTTGAATGGTGTGCAGATTGGTCTGGCTAATTCCGAAACAGGAGTAACCTACCAGCTTTTCAGGGGTTCCTCGCCACTTACGCCAACTGTTAACGGAACAACCGGTTCGCCTGTTACGTTCGGATATCAGACCATAGAAGGCGTTTATACCATCCGTGCCACCCGCACTGTCACCGGTTGCCAGAGCCTGATGACCGGCAGTGCTACGGTGACGATTCTTCCATTACCTGCAGTCTTTACTGTGACCGGAGGGGGATCATATCCAGCAGGAGGAACAGGTGTTCCGGTCGGATTGTCTGGTTCGGAAATCGGGGTCAATTACATGCTTTTTCAGGGAACCAATCCTGTTTCACTATTACCAGGCATTGCCGGCACAGGCGGTGCAATCACGTTTGGTTTTCAAAAACTTGCCGGCAGCTATACTGTTATAGCAAAAAATGCTGTAACGGGCTGTTTTTCAGAAATGAGCGGGAATGTAAATGTGATTATCAACCCTTACCCGAGTAATTTCAACGTTTATGGCGGAGGCCAGCTGTGCCTGGGTGATCCGGGTAAGGAAGTTGGCATTGACGGGTCTGAGATCGGTATCAAATATTTTTTGCGCAGGGACCTTAACAACGTTCTGGATACACTGGGCACCGGAGCTGCGATCAATTTCGGTTTGTTCACGACTGCCGGCACTTATACGGTTGAAGGCGTGAATATTGCAACCGGACTAACCCTCATGATGACCGGGCAGGCGATCATCATCGTCAACCCGTTGCCACTGGCCTACCTGATGGTTCCCCAGGGTGATACATGCTATGGAACAGAGGTACTGATCAATGGTTCACAGGCAGGAATCGACTATTATCTGCTGAAAGGAAACGATACGATTACCAAGGTTCCGGGAACGGGTCTTTTTGGGCTCCTCACTTTTGGCCATATTTTCGACCTTGGGACATTCAGGGCGATTGGGATCAACCGCATCACCAAATGCAAGATGGATATGATCGGCACAGTCACCCTCCACCCGGCTCCGCTGGTCTTTAACGTACTGCCCCCGGGTATTTTGTGTCCTGGCGAATCCGTGCTCCTTTCGGGGTCGGAAATAGGGATCAATTACCAGCTGCGCCGCGACAGCCTGGTCAATGTTGGCCCGCCCGTCGCCGGAACGGGACTGGCGCTGAATTTCGGACCGCAGTATCTGCCGGGAAAATACCGGGTTATTGGTACTAATCCATTAACGCATTGTTATTCCTGGATGGACCTGGATGCCACCATCCAGCCGCCCCCGGTGGTGTTTAACATTCTTCCTTCAGGGGATACCTGTTCTCCGGCCAGGGTAAGGCTCAACGGTTCCCAGATCGGAATTAATTACCGGTTGATATTCAACAATACGCAGATCCCCGACAGCCTTTACGGCACCGGGTTGCCGCTCCAGTTTGGCTTATATACCACCGCGGGCGTTTACAAAATCCTTGCCATCGATACCCTTACCCATTGCGAATACTGGATGGCCGACAGCCTGAGGATCTTCGCAGCGCCAACATTGTTCAACATCTATCCCCAGGGAATTGCTTGCGCTAATTCGATTGTTCGCCTGGATGGTTCAGAGATAGGGGTAAATTACCAGCTGATCCGGGATGGATGGCTTTTTGTCGGCAGCCCCATTCCCGGCACCGGTAATGCCATTTCATTTGGTGTGCAGCCGAACCCGGGAACCTACACCATCGAAGGTGTGATCGGAACAACATTATGCCATGCAGTGATGAATGGAAGTTCAGTCCTGCAGCCGCTTCCCGCGGTTTACCTGGTCCAGCCGCAGGGAAACCAGTGTGCAGGAACGGATATCTATCTGAATGGTTCCCAGGTTGGTATCAAGTACCGGTTGCTCAGGGACCAGGTTTTCCAGTCATCCAAAGACGGAACCGGCCTCATGCTGCATTTCGGGCAGCAGTTTCTCACCGGTATATACACAGTAGAGGCTTTGAATATGAGCAGCAACTGTGATACGATGATGGATGGAAACACCACCATACTGCCTGGTCCGCTGGCATTTATGATCACCCCGAACGGGATAAACTGTTCTCCGGCCATCATTGGCCTGGCCAGTTCAGAAGTTGGAATCACCTATCAACTCAGGCGCGACAGCCTGATCAATGTCGGGCCCCCCCTGTCAGGAACCGGGCTGGCGCTCGACTTCGGACTCCAGAATTTACCGGGCACTTACCGGGTGGTAGCTTATAATTCATTGACCAATTGTTATTTCTGGATGACAGGCAGGGCAACTATACAACCTCCCGCAGTAGTTTACAACATTTTGCCTTCAGGAGACACCTGTTCTCCGGCACAGGTGCGTTTAAACGGTTCCCAGATCGGGAAGAGATACCGACTGATGCTGAACAGGACCATCCAACTCGACAGCCTGATGGGCAACGGGTCGCCACTGCTGTTTGGAACCTTTGTCACCAGTGGTGTTTACAGGATCATTGCCATCGATACCGCCACCCATTGCCGGCAGGCCATGGCTGATAGTTTGCGGATCTTCCCCTCCCCCGAAAAATTCAATGTAGTGCCCAATGGCATTGCCTGCCCGAACATGGCGATCGGGCTGGATGATTCTGAAATCGGGGTTGATTACACCCTGATCCGCGATGGCGCGACCATCACTGCAGGCCCCCTTGCGGGTACGGGAAATGCCATATCCTTTGGCAACCAGGTTTATCCAGGAACATACACGGTGATAGGGGTCTCGGTTTCTACAACCTGCGAATCACAGATGCTTGGCGCGGCTCACCTTAACCCGGGTCCAAACTCCTTTTTATTGCAGCCGCCGGGCAGCCAGTGTGCCGGGACCGACCTCTATCTGAACGGATCAGAAATGGGAGTTGACTATCAGCTGCTCCGCGATAATATTTTGGTAAAGTCTATGCCTGGCACAGGTCTGCTGATTCATTTCGGATTGCAGTACCTTGTAGGAAATTACACTGTCAGGGCTGAAAACCAGGCGTCAAAATGCGATACGCTGATGACAGGCATCACAGCGATCCTGGCAGCGCCACTTGCCTTTGACATCACCCCGGCCGGCGCCAATTGTTCGCCGGCGGAGGTTGGATTGTCCGGTTCGCAGGTTGGGGTGAACTACCAGCTCTACTGGAATGGGTTTGCAACCGGGGGCCAGGTTCCTGGGACCGGATCGGCCCTGTCGTTCGGATTGCAACCGGCAGGAAACTACCTGGTGATTGCCCGGAATACGGCTACCTCATGTTCCGACACCATGCCGGGCAATGTGGTCATAACCAATGGCCCCATAGTTCTTGCTGGAAACGATGCTGTTATCTGTGCAACTCATACCATTCAATTGTCGGGTAATGCAACAAACTTCAGCACTGTCCTTTGGTCAACTTCGGGCGATGGGATTTTTTCCAACCCCGCCATTCTCAACCCGGTCTACACTCCGGGTGCCGGGGATATCACTTCCGGCCAGGTAACGCTGTCTCTCACGGTTCACGGATCCCCGGCCTGTCTGTCTGTGATCGTCAGTGATGCCGTGCTGGTTACCATCAATCCCTTCCCTGTGGTGGATGCGGGGGCGGATGTGACCATCTGTTCTACCCAGACTGCTGCGCTGAACGGGAACGTCCAGCATGTCTCTTCCATGCACTGGACATCAGGCGGTGATGGTACTTTTGACAATGCAAATGTGCTCAACCCGGTTTATACACCGGGTGTCCTGGATAAAATAGCGGGTCATGCAGTGTTGCGGCTGATCGTCCATGGAACAATGAGTTGCCTGGCAGATACCACATCTGATTTTATGACCTTATCCATTGACCCTTTGCCCGTTTCCTATGCAGGACCGGACGATACCATCTGCGAGAATTCGGTATACCGCCTTTCGGGTGCGCCACAGCATCAGTCATCGGTAACCTGGACGACTCTTGGCAATGGCTCCTTTGACGATCCTTCAAGGGTCGATGCAACCTATACACCTGGCTCAAATGACCGGGTAGCCGGAAGTGTCAGGCTTGTACTAACGGCCAATGGATTGTCTCATTGTTCCATGGAGGTGTCCCGGGATACCATGAAACTGATCCTGAATAAACTGCCTCTGGTGGATGTCGGCCCGGATGTGACCATATGTGCAAACCAGGTCTATCATGCCAGTGCTTCGGTGCAAAGGAATTCCGATCTTCAGTGGACTTCGGCCGGCGACGGTGTTTTTAACAACATCCATGCCCTCAATCCAGTTTATACTCCGGGTGCTTCCGATATCCTCACCGGATCTGTCCTGCTTAAACTCACTGTCCACGGTTTGTCGAGTTGCATCACCGAAAAAGTTGCCGACAGTCTGATCCTTGCGTTTTATCCCATGCCGGTTGCCCATGCCGGAAGTGATACCCTTTCGTGCCCCAACCTGGCCATTCCCCTGCACGGTTCAGCGCTACACTACATGTCGGCCCTCTGGAATACCACGGGCGACGGTACCTTTGACAACCCTTCGCTGCTTCTTGCAAGTTATACGCCGGGAGTGGCCGACAACCTGCTCGGACATGTAAAACTGGTCCTGACCGTGAACGGTGAACAGCAGTGCGCTCCCCAGGTTGACAAGGATACCGTGCGGATTGATTTCAAACCGCTGCCAACGGTAAGTTTAAGTGGTACAAACATGATCTGCGAGGATTCCACGGGATTTGTCATTCTAACCCTCGCAGGCGTGGGACCATGGACGGTTGTGTATACCGATGGCCAGAACAATTTCACGGTCACCAACATTCCCTCCAGCCCCTATAACCTGAGTGTCAATCCCGTCGTCACAACAACCTACACGATCCTGTCGGTGTCTGATGCGAACTGCCTGGTCAGTCATACAGGTCCGGCTTTCACTGTTACTGTCAACCCTCAGCCAAACACCTACGCGATGACAGCCACCAATGGAGGAGGATACTGCGCAGGGGGAATCGGTGTCCAGGTTGGCATCGACGGATCTCAACCGGGAATTTTTTACCAGCTTCTTTTCGGAGGGCTGCCCAGCGGGTTCCCAATGCCAGGCACCGGTTCTCCAATCACTTTTGGCTGGAAGACCATTCCGGGTGTTTACCAGGTAAAGGCCTGGCATCCGCAAACGTTATGCGAAGTGCGTTACAGCGACAGCGTTGTGGTGCTTGTCTTCCCGACCCCGCGTGTTGACTTTACCAGCGATTCTGCCTGCCTGGGCCAGCCAACTCAGTTTCACCTCACAGGGCAGGATATCAGCAGGATTGCAAGCTGGCATTGGAATTTTGGCGATGGCACCACTGCCATTTATACCGCCCCTATTGAACCTTCCCATCTCTATCCTGCCACCGGGAACTACCTGGTTTCACTTGCTGTTACCGATACAAATGGTTGTATGAAAACTTTTGTACACCCGGTTTCGGTAAATGAAGTGCCCGTCGCCATGTTCTCGCACAATGCCCCCATGTGTTCAGGCTACACGGTGATGTTCACCGATTATTCCTATGTACCGGGTAATAATTTCCTGCGGCAATGGCACTGGGAGTTCGGTGACGGCCGGGACACGACAATTTCATGGCCCGACCTGCCGGATGTTTCTCACATATACGCCCTGCCGGGAACCTACCCGGTGAGCCTTACCGTGACCACAAGTCGCGGATGTTTTGCCGTGAAAATCAGGAACGTTGAAATTTCTCCTGCACCGCTTGCAAATTTTGATTTCACCAATGGCTGCGAAAATGAGAATGTTCACTTTACGGACATCTCACAGTTGCAGGGCGGGGGATCGATCGTTGAATGGCATTGGAATTTCGGAGATCCTCTGTCAGGGGTGAACAACACCTCTGCGGCACCTTCACCGGTTCACCTGTTTGATACGGTCGGAGTTTATAAAGTCCGGCTGATCGTGATGAATTCCGGCGGATGTACTGATACCATTCAAAAAACGGTCACCATCCACCGGGGACCAAAAGCGTTGTTTACCTTCAATACCGCATGCCTGGGAACCATTACCCAGTTTACTGATATCTCTACGGCCAATGCCGCCTCCAAAATCGAATGGCAATGGAATTTTGGCGACGGAAGCCCCGGTTCAGCATCGCAAAACCCCTCCCATATTTATGCCAATGCTGGTGTATACGCTGTAACCCTCACTGTGAAAAATTCAAATTTCTGCAGCCACGATACCACACTGGATGTTTCGGTCATCGCATTGCCTGTTGCCGATTTCCAGACGAATGCCCCGTTATGCCACAGCGCCCCGGTAACTTTCACCAATACCTCCACGACCCTGCATGGCCATATTGTCCGGTGGGCCTGGGATTTTGGCGATGGAACCGGCGATACGATTTATGCACCGGCTATACCCAATGTAGTCCATACATTTGCAGGCACCGCATTGCAGCATCTTGTGAGGCTTACTGTGAAGACAAGTGACAGTTGTATTTCCTATGTTGAGCGTGTCATCCAGAGCGTCTCCGGACCAGTGGCCAGTTTTGACAATTCAGCCGTTCTGTGTGTCATGGAAAATGTGCAGTTTACCGATCTGAGCCAGCTCAATGGCGGAGGACCGATTACCAGCTGGCATTGGAATTTCAACGACCCGACCTCGGGAACAGAGAATATTTCCTTCCTCCAAAACCCGGTACATGCTTTTACCGGACCGGGCCCGTTCAATGTTAAAATGGTCATAAGCAATGGCGGAAGTTGTAAGGATTCTCTCACAAAACCGCTTACGATCAATGCCCTGCCCCTGGCTGGTTTTAAATTCGATACGGTGTGCAAGGGTATGGTCACCCATTTTACAGATCTCTCCACATCAAACCCGGGCACCCTTCAAAACTGGGATTGGGACTTCGGCGACGGCCAGCCACATGCCATCGTACCCAACCCCTCGCATCTCTTTGCAACGGCAGGTACATTCAATGTGACCCTCACCGTGATGAACTCAAACCACTGTACCAATTCAAAAACCAGGGTGGTGCATGTCAATCCGCTTCCGGTAGCTGCATTTACGAATAGCAGCGTGAACTGCAGCGGGTCTGCCGTGTCGTTTTTCGATCAGTCTGCCGCCACGCATGGCTATATTGTAGAATGGCACTGGATTTTCGGTGACGGGCACGACACCATCGTTCACTCACCGGGAATTTCACCGGTGAATCATATCTATTCAACCGGGGGTACTTTCAATGCAACCCTGACGGTAAAAACTTCCGACAGCTGCACCGCTTCTGCCAGCAATACGGTGACCGTCTACAATAAGCCGCTGGCCAATTTCTCCATTTCCAATGCGAACTGTGCGGGTGCAACAGTGCAGTTTACGGATTTGTCGCAACCGAACGGAAGCGGGTCTATTACTTTCTGGCTGTGGAATTTCGGGGATCCCGCATCAGGAATCCTGAATAACTCCACCCTGCAGAATCCGGTTCATACCTATATGAACGCTGGTCCTTATAGCGTACAACTGATCATCAGGAATGCCTACCAGTGTTCCGATACCATAATAAAACCGCTGACCATCAATGTCAACCCTGTTGCTGCATTCACAGCAGACACTGTTTGCCGGGGAATCCAGATGCAGTTTACCGATCATTCGACTCCGGTGGGAACGATTGCCGGCTGGTTGTGGAATTTTGGCGACGGTGGCACGAGTACCGTCCAAAACCCCGCTCACCTGTATGCAGCCCCAGGCTTGTTCACCGTTACCTTGAATGTAGTCACCAGTCTGGGTTGCCAGCACTCTGTGTCACACCAGGTCCTGGTCAAGGCACCCCCGGTGGCCATGTTCAGCTCCACGGATCACTGCAAGGGAACCCTCACCCATTTTACAGATCATTCAACCACGCCAACAGGCTCCGTCTCGGCATGGAAATGGGATTTTGGGGATGGTTTTTCATCCACCCTCCAGAACCCGGCCCACATGTATGCCGGCGCGGGAAGCTACAACGTCAAACTGGTTGCCTCCAATACGAACGGATGCAAGGATTCTGTTTCCATCCCCGTGGCAATTATGCAGCGGCCGACAGCTAAATTCAGTTATTTCAGCCCCAACTGCCCGGCTGGCCAGGTAACCTTTACCGACCATTCCACTCCTGCCGGATCGCAGGTCAACAGCTGGTACTGGATATTAAAACCTTCAGTCTTTTCAACTGAGCAAAATCCAACTTATACTTACAACCCGCAAAACACCAATTACCCGGTCACTTTGATCATCCAGGATATGAATGGATGTTATGACACCATCGACTCAACCATTTTTGTACGCCCGGGATTTTCCTTCACCTTCAATGCAGGATCAAGTTGTTTGGGCGACTCCACCCATTTCCATCCTGTCAACCTGGCCCCGGGAGATACATTGCATGACCTGCACTGGACATTCGGAGAGGCCGGTTCTGCCCCTTACAACACTTCCTCGCTTTACGAACCTTCGCACAGGTATGCCAATGCGGGCACTTACATGGTAAAACTCAAAGCCTACAACTCTGACAACTGTTCCGACAGCGTCTTTAAGGAGGTTCAGGTTATGAAACTACCGGAGCCCGATTTTGTTTTCCAGTCGCTCCCCTGTTTTGATACCGTACGTTTTCAGGATAAGTCCAAACCCGGGTTCGGAACCATCACAACATGGAAATGGATATGGGGAGACGCTGCGCCTCCGGTGATAATTGCCTCTCCTGATAACGGAGATACAACCCATAGATTTGTTGTGGAAGGCACTTACCCCGTCAAACTGATTGTGACCAATTCGCACGGATGTACCGACACGATAATAAAAAGTGTCAGCACAACCTGCATCACCTCGGCTTTTACACTGCTTAATTCCTTCAACTGCTCCAGCGATTCGATCGCTTTTCACGATCTATCCTCACCGGTCAGCAAGATTAATGGCTGGCATTGGGATTTCGGAGACACAAAAACCCTTGACTACCTGTCACATCGCGATACAGTCAGGCATAAATTCGCTCCAGGTACCTACCTGGTTAAACTGACCACTACGACCAATGCCGGAGGGAATATCGTGTCGGCCTTACATACCCAGACCATTACTGTCAATGCAGCGCCGGTTGCAAATTTTGCACGGGATATTGTTTGTTCCGGAGATTCAACCCGCTTCATCGACCTTGCACAGGACAATCAGGTTACAATCACTTCCAGGGAATGGCGGTTCGGTGACGGCATTTCGGCGGTGTACCTGGATACAATTGTCAATCCTGTCCATAAGTACCCGCATGCCGGGGTTTACAGCAATAAATTTATCGTTAAAAATACCATCGGTTGCCGTGATTCAATTGTAAAACAGGTGGTTGTCCACAAATTGCCCGTCGCTTCTTTTACCAGTACCCCTCCTTGCCAACGATATGATATTAAATTCACGGATGGTTCCGGGAAGGGAGATACGACAATGAATAAATACTGGTGGAATTTCCATGATCCGCAAAATCCGTATGATACCCTGCGCACCAGAATAGCTGAACATCGTTATGATTCCGTAGGAGTGGTTCAGGTATATTTTAAAGTCATGGATCATAACGGATGCATTGACGATACTGTATATTCAGGCTTTGAAATCAAACAATCACCCATTGCAGCCTTTACAATATCCGAAAATATCGGTGGAAAACAAGGTGTGATCCAACTGAACAACCATTCCTCCCCTGATGCAAAAGGCTTCATCTGGAACTATGGAAACGGCAAAGGTTCAAAAGAAGTGAGCCCGACAGTTACCTATGCTTCGGATGCAAACCCGTATACCATCCAACTTGTCACCTGGAACGAAGGCAAATGCTACGATACAACCTCAATAACCTACGAATTCCTCTTCGACAATTTGTATGTGCCAAATGCGTTTTCGCCTTCTAACCTGAGCAGCAGCACAGGATGCAGGGTGTTCCAGCCAAAGGGCTTAAACCTTAAGGAATACCACGCGATGGTTTTCGACAAATGGGGCCACCTGATGTGGGAGTCCAGCAAGATCGATTGCCAGGATCCCACAGTGGTGAATTGCAAAGGCAGCCCTGTCGATTATTGGGATGGTACCCTCGACGGTAATCCGATGCCGCAGGATGTTTATATGTGGAAGATCAGTGCGACATTCAGCAACGGGAAGGTTTGGGAAGGATCCGATGCCGGCACAGGAAGCACAACTACAATGGGAACAGTAACATTGATCAGGTAACATAGGAGAGAGCGATATGAAAAAGATTACGACAGTTATCCTGGTTTGCCTGATGGCCGGCACAACATTGCGGCTCTTGGGACAGGACCCGAACTACACGCAATTTCTCAACAATCCGGTTTATTACAACCCGGCTTATACCGGACTTTACGAGGGTATCAGGGCGCGGCTTTCATTCAGGGATCAGTGGCCGGCGCTTCCCTATGATTTTAAAGCTTACCATTTTGAAGCGGAACTGGGCGACAGGAGTTTACCCGGATCCGGGGGACTGGGTCTCTTTTTCAATACGGATAACGAAGGGATCGGATTCATTAAAAATATCAACCTGGGGCTTTCTCTGGCCGTTAGGATACCCTTTTCAGCCTTGTCGGTCGGCCAGGTGGGGATCAAGGTCTCCTGGCTGCAGAAAAGCGTCAACTGGAGTGATTTCACCTTTTCCGATGCGCTGAGTGAACGATACGGAAACGTCTATCAAACCGGTTTCATCCATCCTGAACAGAATGTGCGCAACATGCCTGATTTCGGGGTGGGGGGCATTGTCCAGTTTGGCAATGAGCCGGGCAGTTACACAGGAACTGCAGGCTTTTCGGTCGACCACCTTTTTGAGCCTGATCAGTCCTTCCTGCAAACAGCCAAAGCCCCTTTGCCCCGCAAATGGGTCGGCCATGCCGACATGGTCTTCCTTGCCGGTTCCTCTTCCGGGATGGGCAAGATTGGTAATGATGCATTGAGGATCAACCCCGGTGTGATTTACCAGAACCAGGGAGGGCTGAATTCGCTGCAGGTTGGCCTTAACCTGGCCAAATATGGCGTTCTCGTGGGGTTGTGGTATAAAGGCGCATTTGGAAATTACAACAACAGCATTTGTGCCTTTATGGCCGGGTATGGCGCTGATGTAGGCGGCAATATCGGGTTGAAGTTCACCTACAGTTACGACATGCAGATGACCGGCGCCCTGCAGGGTACGGGCGGGGCGCATGAGGTGAGCCTGATCCTGGATTTCAACAATGCAAGTATTTTCGGGGGTCAGTCCGGCAGGTCGGGGAGACAAAAAGGCGGGCATTTCGAAGGACAAACCCCATGGGAGTGCGCAACGTTTTAAACTAATTTGTAAGTTCCTCTGATCGTTCACTTCCTGGCGGGGTAGCAGGCATCATAAAAGTTATTAACAATCCCCCCACTTTTCCCCCTTTTCCCGATTAAGCTATAAAAAGCTTATGAAAACAACATTGTTGGAACCGGGAAAGTACTACCACGTGTACAACCGGGCAAAAAACGGCGATCCGTTGTTCGAAAACGAAGAAGCCTTCCGCTTCTTCCTTAAACTCTACCAGGCACACATTTGTCCCATCGCGGAAACCTATGCCTACTGCCTGCTCAGCGATCACCTGCATTTCCTCATCCGAATCCGGGATGATGCCGCCGGAAGCCTCTACAAACCTTTTGCACTGCTTTTCAATGGCTATTCAAAAGGCTATAACAGGCACAATGAAAAAGACGGGAAGGTCTTTCAATTCAAGCTTAAACGAAAGGAGATTAGGTCCACGACCAGTTTCCTGGAGATGATCCGGTATGTCAACCAGAATCCATGGCGTCATGGAGCCACCGAACACCCTGCGAATTACAGGTTCTCCTCGTTCCGGGCAACCATGACTGCCGGCCCGACCATGGTGGCAAAAGAACAGGTCCGCGAATATTTCGGCTCCCATGAAAACCTGGAAACGAACCTGCTCACCCTGGTCGATGAAACGACAATCAGGCCGTTGATGATGGAAGAGTAAAAAAGTTTTAAGTTTTAAGTTGTTAAGTTTTAAGTTTGGTCATGATTTCGGATTTAATTGTTGGTTTGTGTTTCCATGGGAGGGGAGGGGAGGCAGTTGTTCCCCTCTCCTCCGGAAGCGGGGTGAGGGTTGAATTGGTTTACAAGTAATGGTTGAGTTTTTATTTTATACCTTTAGTGAAAATCTATATCCCATGAAAATAGTCGGTTTAACCCCGATTCTGATCATTTTCTTAATTGTTTTTAGTGTCAGTCAGGCATGGTCTCAGGAGGTTGTGAAAATCACCGGGATTGTTCTCGACTCCCTGACGGGCAACGGACTGCCATTCGCGCAGATCTCCATTCAAAACAGCACCATCGGAACGGTTACAAATGAGGAGGGGCAGTTCAAACTGGATCTGCCGGTAACGTTTGTGAAAGATTCGCTCCTGGTAGCTTTTATGGGCTACGAAACGCTGAGATATCCAGTGTCAGGCCTCACCACCACTACCATTCGGCTTCAGTTGAAACCACACACACTGCTCCTGGCCGAAGTCGAGATCAAAGCCCTTTCCCCGGAAGAGGTGATCAGGCGGGTAGTGGCGAACATCCCCGGAAATTATGGTCGCGATTCGGTCATCCTCACTGCATTTATCCGCTCCAGGAAATTTGCCGGCGGCAAACTGGCTGAATATACGGAGGCCATCGTCGAGGATTTGAAGACCGGTTACGAGTTGTACGATGCTAAAGATGTTAAGAAGAGAAACCGCCAGTCAAACATTCCGCTTTTACTGAAAGGGAGGGTCATCTCCGATACCAGCCTGGTGAACTCCATCGGGGACCTGGGAAAAAGTGCCGGATGTCTCGGGTGCAATTTCGTTCACGATTTTGTCGAATTTTACCATAATACCGTGCTCGACGAGAAACTGTTCCGGTTCTATACGTTCAAATTGGAAGAGCTGATCAACCCAGGTGGCGGAAAGATTTACCACATCTGGTTTGACCAGAAGAAAGGGGTGAAGGAGACCCTTTGGAAAGGAGAACTGATCATCAATGCAGCCGATTTTGCTCTGCTGAAAATTACCCAGAAACCGAGTTTCGAAGCATTTGAACAGTTCGGGAAGAAGAATAGTAAACGTCCCTTTACAATTTTAAACACTGCCGGGTGGATCGAGGATATGCCCATGATGGAATGGACCACTACCTATTCAGCCAGAAATGGCAGGTATTACCTGAATACCATCCATATTCAGAACTGGCTGACCTTTAACAACCCCGCAACGCGGCAGCAGGTGAAGTTTGCCCATAAAAACGAAGTGGTCGTGACAAATGCCACAAGTGACCCGGAAAAGATCAGGAACTTCAAAGGAGATAAATCAATCGGTGTAAACCAGCGCTGGGACCAGCTGGTTGGCAGGGCAGATGAACATTTCTGGGCAGGATACAACTATCTGCCCATCGAAGAAAAATTACAGGAAAGCCTGCAGAAACTGTCAAACAGATAAACAAATAATCTTTTTTTACCTGTCACCTGTCACGTGTCACCTGTCACCTGTCACGTGTCACGCGTCACGTTTCACCTGTCACCTGTCACCTGTCACGCGTCACCCGTCACGTGTCACGCCTTCCCTAAATATCCATATTGTACTGTATCACCAACTCCATGCTCTCCAGTTCCAGTGCCACCAGGTTGCCGAACCCATCTTTCCCCGACAGGTAAGGCCCGTTGTCAAGGTCGATGAATTTGTAAACCCTGTTCCTGATCGACTGCATGATGAGTTCCATGTTTACGGGGACATGGCCGTGAACGATCAGCCGGCCGCCTATCTTTTCAGGAATGATCTCGTATTCGCGCAGCCATAGCATGGATTGCTGGTCCTCGTAAGGATTTTCATTCTTGAAATTCAGCCCGGCATGGACAAGTACAAAGCGCTCCAGTTCCACATAATGCGGAAGGTTTCTCATCCATTCGATATAATCGGGAGGAACATCGCGGATGTGCGGCACATCGAAACTGGAAAGGGTAGGTTTTCCCCCGATTTCAAGCCATGACTTGTGTTTTTTATTGCCGAAATTATGCCACCAGGTGTTTTTCGATCGCTTTTCGGCATCGTAGAGTTCAACCATGAAATCCTCGTGGTTCCCCTTTAGTGCCGTCACATTGTATTCATCGCGCTGCAGGGAGCGTATGAAATCGATCACCCCTTTGGAATTTGGGCCACGGTCAACGTAATCTCCTAAAAAATAGATCTCATCATAACGCGAGGGCCTGATCAGTTCCATGACTAAGGAGGTAACGGTGTTCACACAACCGTGTATGTCGGGGATTACCCAGCGTTTTGGCATATCTTGGTATCTGTATCCCTCCCCGTCTGGTGAGGGCCGGGGGAGAGGCTATTTTTTCTTCCCCTGGTTCGCTACTTCATCCTCCAGTTTCTTGATGGTCTCCGGGTCGCCGAGGTAATAGTCCTTCAACAACTTCATCTGGTCATCAAATTCGAAAACATAAGGAATACCGGTAGGGATGTTGATGCCGACGATATCCGGGTCGGAGATGTTTTTTAAATATTTCAGGATGCCCCGAAGACTGTTCCCGTGGGCGGCAACCACGATCTGCTTGTGTTTTGCGAGAGCCGGTTCCATCTGCTCCTTCCAATAGGGTACAATGCGTTCAACCGTATCTTTCAGTGCTTCTGTTGCAGGGATGTCTTTAGGATCAACATCACGGTAACGATGGTCGAAACGCGGGTGGCGCGGGTCATCAAAATCGAGTGCAGGGGGGCGTACGTCGTAACTCCTGCGCCAGATCAGCACCTGCTCATCGCCATATTTTCCGGCAGTCTCCGCCTTATTGAGCCCCTGCAACGTGCCATAATGCTTTTCATTCAGGCGCCAGCTTTTTTCCACCGGGATCCATTGAAGGTCCATCTCCTCAAGCACCAGCCAAAGGGTGCGTATAGCGCGTGTGAGGTAACTGGTATAGGCAACTTTAAAATCAAAGCCAGCTTCTTTCAGGATCTTTCCGGCTGCGATGGCCTCACCGATTCCACGCTCGGATAAATCAACATCCGTCCACCCGGTAAAGCGGTTATCTTTGTTCCAGGTGCTCTGACCATGGCGTATCAATACGAGTTTGTTCATGTATAAAGGTTTTACATTACCCGGCAAAAATACAAAAATGTTGCTATTTTTCCTACCTTTGCCTTCCTTTAAGCCGTGCTTCATGAACAGTTATAAAAAGATCAACAACATCCTGGGCTGGATGGTGTTTGCCATTGCATCCACTGTCTATATCCTCACTTCCGAACCCACCATGAGTTTCTGGGATTGCGGGGAATATATTTCCACCGCCTTCAAACTGGAAGTCGGTCACCCTCCCGGTGCACCGTTGTTCCAGCTGATCGGCAGGTTTTTTTCCCTGTTCGCATTCGGCGATCTGACACATGTGGCACGCATGGTTAATACCATGTCGGCTCTTTCCAGCGGATTTACCATCCTCTTCCTCTTCTGGACCATCACCATGATCGCGAAAAAAATCATCATCGGGAAAGGGGAGATGACCAGCCAGAAAACATGGACCATCATGGGTGCCGCACTGGTCGGTTCACTCGCTTATACTTTCACCGACTCATTCTGGTTTTCGGCTGTTGAAGGCGAAGTGTATGCCATGTCCTCTTTTTTCACTGCCATTGTCGTTTGGGCCATTTTCAAATGGGAGGAACATGCCGATGAAAAACATGCCTACCGCTGGCTCATACTCATTGCTTACCTGATGGGGCTTTCCATCGGTGTCCACCTCCTCAACCTGCTGGCGATCCCGGCCATCACCTTCGTCTATTATTTTAAGAAATTTCCAAAACCCGGCTGGAAGGGAATGGTCATCACTTCGGTGCTTTCCATACTGATCCTTGCCGTGGTGATGTACCTGATCATCCCCTGGATCATAAAACTGGCAGGGCTGTTCGAGCTTTTCTTCATCAATACGGTGGGACTTCCCTTCAACTCCGGCACGATCATCTATTTCGTAATGCTGATCGGCACGATCCTCTGGGGGCTCTCCTACACCAGCAAGACGGGGAAACCGGTATGGAATGCCATCATCCTGGGAATAACTTTTATTGTGATAGGTTACTCCTCATTCCTGCTACTGGTGATCCGCAGCAATGCAGACACCCCCATCGATGAGAACAACCCCGAGAACGCCATGTACCTGCTGGCTTATCTCAACAGGGAGCAATATGGCGACTGGCCGTTGGTTTCAGGGCAGTATTACAACGCCCCCATTGTTGACCGCACCGATGGCAACCCGGTTTATGCCAAAGATCCCAAATCGGGTAAATACATCATCACAGATAAGCGCGAAAGGGCGATTCCTGTTTATGATTCCCGTTTCACAACGATCTTCCCACGCATGTGGGATCAGTCGGAGCCGCGCTTTGAGGATGAATATATCCGGTGGGGACATGTTACCGGGCATCCCGTCGAACTCCAGAATGGCGAAAAAAGCGAAACCCGCAATGTGCCTAACTTTTCCGAGAACCTCACCTTCTTCTGGAATTACCAGCTGGTTCATATGTATTACCGGTATTTCATGTGGAATTTTGTCGGCAAACAGAATGACATCCAGGGAATGGGAAACAAGCTCGACGGTAACTGGAAAAGCGGGATCAGGTTCATCGATCAGATGCGTCTCGGCCCCCAGGATATCCCGGAGAACCGCAGGAACAGGGGGAACAACAGCTTCTATTTCCTGCCGCTCCTGCTAGGGTTGATCGGGGTTTACTATACGATTCGAAAGGATAAAAAAAGCGCCTGGGTGATTTTCCTGCTCTTTTTCATGACAGGAATCGCCATTGTGCTCTACCTGAACTCCCATTCCCCCCAACCCCGCGAACGCGACTACTCCTTTGCAGGCTCCTTTTATGCCTTTGCCATCTGGATCGGGCTCGCAATTCCGCAACTTGTCGAGTGGCTTCATGCGAAGCTGGGCATTTTCAGTGCCCAGATTCTATCCGTGGTTTTCGGCATGGGTGTCGTGTCCATCATGGGCCAGCAAGGCTGGGATGACCACGACCGCTCCAACCGCTTCACATCGCTGGCAATTGCGGAGAATTACCTCAATTCGTGCGCCCCAAATGCCATTCTCTTCACCAACGGCGACAACGACACCTTCCCGGTCTGGTACGCACAGGAGGTGGAGGGGATTCGCACCGATGTGCGCGTGGTGAATCTCAGTCTGCTGAATACGGAGTGGTATATCGACCAGATGAAACGCAAGGCCTATGACGCCGACCCCGTGCCATTTTCCCTGACAAAGGAAAAGTACCGCCAGGGAACCCATGATGTTACCTATATCGTTGAAGAAGAGGGGCTGAAAAATACCTATGTTGATGTGAAGGCCCTGTTTGACATCATCGCCAAAGATGACAGCAAACTGAAGATGAATACTTCGCAGATCGGCATGATCGACTATTTCCCGACCAGGAAATTCATGGTCACCTATGATCCTGCGACACTCCTGAAAACCGCGAACATTCCTTCCCGGCTTGCCAGTCGTCTCGACACCATCCGCTGGGAATTCAAAGGCCAGGGAATTGAAAAAGCCAACCTGATGATCATGGACCTGCTTGCAACCAACAACTGGAAGCGCCCGGTCTATTTTGTGATGACCACAGGTGCAGATACCTACATCGGACTTGACAAGTATTTCCACCTCGAAGGACTTGCCTACAGGTTGTTGCCGGTACAGGCGCACCCTGTTGAAGGACAGATTGGCGAAGTTAATACAGACGTGATGTACGACAACCTCATGAACCGGTTTAAGTTTGGCAACATGAACAAAGGGGTTTACATTGATGAAACCAATGCCCGGATGGTCATGAACATGCGCGGACTCTACGGCCGTCTGGCTGATGCGCTGATCAGGGAAGGGAAGGCCGATTCTGCGAAAAAGGTTCTTGACCGCTGTTTCGAAATGATGCCTGAAACGGTTGTTGCGTATGACTTCTTTACCGTACCACTCCTTGGTGCCTACTATAAATCCGGTGAAACCGCCAAAGCCAATGCAATTGCTGAAAAACTATCGAAAAATGTCACGGAAGAGCTGGCTTACTACTTCTCTTTCCCCGACAAAGATCTTAAACCTATGGACATGAGCATCCAGGAAGGGGTGTTCACCATGCAACGGCTCAGCGCAGTGCTGAAAGAGGCCGGGCAGGATAAACTGGCGACACAGGCAGAGGCAACGCTCAAAAAATATTACGATCTTTACGTCGCAAAGGTTTACCAACCCTGAAAACCATGCATGCAGTAGGGCCGCCCTTCTTTTTCAGGTGGTTAAGTCCTGAGTACCTTGTATGTGATCTTCCGGGAAGTGAGAAGGTCATCTATCTGACCTTCGACGATGGGCCCATCCCGGAAGCAACCCCGGAAATACTTGATATCCTGGCGAAATACGACGCTCATGCCACATTTTTTATGGTTGGCGACAATGTTCGCAAATATCAGGCCATTTTCGACGAAGTCCGCCGCCGGGGCCATGGGATTGGAAATCACACCTTTCACCATCTCAACGGGTGGCATACCCCCCCCGGAGCCTACATTGACGATGTGCACCGTTGCCGGGAATATTTCGACTCAAAGCTTTTCCGGCCGCCTTACGGGCGCTTCACCCCATCGCAATATTTTCTTCTGCACAAGCATTACCGGTTCATCCTGTGGTCGGTACTAACCTACGACTTTCACCGGCATGTCACACCCGTGCAATGCCTTGAATACGCCATCGGTCATACCCGCAGCGGTTCAGTCGTGGTTTTTCACGACAGTGTTAAATCAATGCCAAACGTTCGTTATGCCTTGCCCGGGGTTCTTGAACATTTTGTCAATCTGGGTTTCAGATTTCAAAGTATTGGTAAAATTTAATGATCATTTAAATGTATTAACGTTACATAAAAATATTCGATATGCTTACCAAGGATAAAGTGACTAACACGATTAAAAGTTTACCGGATTCCTTTACAATTGATGAGTTGTTTGATCCATTGATTTTTATGGAAAATGTTGAAGAAGGATACCAGCAATCCGAAACAGGCCGGGGCGTGTCAAATGAGGAGGTTAAAATGATAATCGATAAATGGTCAAAATAGTTTGGACTGAGATGTCAATTGAGGATTTAACGGCAATATTTGAATATATTTCGGAGGATTCAATTCGTTATGCCACCATAACTGTTGATAAAATTTATCTCAGAGCTCAAGTCATTTCAGACAATCCTTATATAGGCAGAATGGTCCCCGAGGTAAATGAAAAGCTGCTCAGAGAAATGATTTCTGACAATTAAAGGATTATTTACAGAATTAAAAACCAAGCTCAGGTTGATATTCTGAGAGTGTTTCATACCTCCAGATTACTCAGGAGGAAAAAGTTGAAATAAGTCAGAGTGCCCCGTCATCCGCGAAACTATAGTAAGTGTCATCCCCGATGATGATGTGGTCGAGTACTGTCACCTCCAGCATGGCACCGGCATCATGCAGCTTTTTGGTGATCTTGCAGTCCGCTTCGCTGGGGGTCACCACCCCCGACGGATGATTGTGCCCGAGGATGATCGAAGAAGCATGATGGTCGAGGCTGATTTTAAAGATTTTCTTTGGATCCACCACAGTGCCGGAGATGCCCCCTTCGCTGATGTTGCATTTTTTGATCACCTTGTTGGCCCTGTTGAGCAGGATGATCCAGAACTCTTCGTAAGGTCGGTCGCCGATGGTGCTCCGGAAGATTTCATAGGCATCGTGGCTGCTTTTTATTTTGTCGCGTACCAGAACCTCCGATTCGTTCCTGCGCCGGCCAAGTTCCATGGCTGCCAGGATGGTAATGGCCCTTGCCTGCCCGATGCCATTCACCCTGACCAGGTCGGTAATGCTGAGTTTTGACAGTTCGGCAAGGTTGTCGCTGGCAAGCCGCAGGATGTTTTTTGCCAGGTCAACAGCTGATTCGCTCTTCGTTCCCGAACCGATGAGGATGGCGAGGAGTTCTGCGTCGCTCATGCTGTGCCTGCCCTTGAGCATGAACTTTTCCCGTGGGCGGTCATCTTCAGCCCAGTTCCTGATAGTTGGATGATTGCTGTAAGTTTCCATGATTCTTTTCCTGCTTAATCGGGTTCGCAGGTAAAAGGTGATGCATGTGTTGAAACTTTTCCACTTTGCACTTTGCATTTTGATTTTGCACTTTGCACTTTGCATTTTCCTGCAGGTGGCAGGCTTATGGAGAAGATTCACTGTTATTTCAGCAGCCTGATCAGGGCAATTTCACAGGCAATGAAGAGGAGGGCAAGGAGGATGAACCATTTCCAGAGTGGCGTTCCCTGTTTGATCTGGTGTATTTCGCGCACCAGCGATGATTTTTTCTCCCTGAGGATGTGGATATCCTTCACCGGCAGCCGGTTGATTTGTTGTTCAAGTTCCGCAACAGAGAAGCAATTTAAATCTGATTCCTTGCGGTTGAAATTAAACGCAAGTCCCGCAACGGTTTTGGCCCCGTGGAGGACGTTATAAAAACCGGCATCATTAATCTGGTCATGGGTGATAAGGGATATGTTTGTTCCGAATTTTCTAATTTCAGGGATGACCTCATATCCCGATCCAGGTTTATTTAGTTTATATACATTCGTTTCAGGTAGTGAATCCGAGGGAATTTCAATGGTTGTATTTTCTCCTGTGATGTGATACAACGGATGGGAGGGATTGCTTAAGAGCGCAATTTTATACAACGTGGGAACGAAAATCATGTGTTTCGGGAACATGGTCCAGGCATCGTCGGCCGGGGCAGAAAAGATGTAAACCCGGCCTTTTCCGACGGGTGCCGAGATCAGGAACGGCTGATTGTTCTGAAGCTTCAGCAGCACTTCCTCCCCGCTCCTGATCTCCTGGAGCAACACATAATGTTTTTGAACCATCGGTAGGTCGATGTTATCCGGAAGCACAACTTTCCCGCTTCCGTTTTTCTCAAAAACATCATTGTAAATTGTGCTCTCAACATTGATAGCGGTAATTCGCTGTTTTACCGTATCTATCCCGGTATAGCCCGGGAGGCTGAAAAGTGATAACAGCGCATTGTAAGAGTCCGTTTTGCCTTTCACCGGTGGAAAAACAACAAGGTTGCCTCCGGCCTGGAGATACCTGTTCAGCTCCTGCGCCAGACCTGATGAAATTTCCTCCGGGCTGTTTAAAATAAGCAGTGCATTCGCAAACAGGTTGCCATAATCGAGCTGCCTCACCTGGCTATTGGTAAAACGGATTGTGGAATCATTCTCAAACAGGGCGTTAAGGTAACTGTTTTCTCCTTTTTCATTGATGCAAAGCACAGGAATGGAGGGTAATACCGGATAGGAGAAGTAGAATTTGTCGTCGTAAACTATCGGGTAATCCACAATTTCAACCTGCCCGTACTGAATCCCTGATGTATTCTCCGTGAATGGCAATGTAACTTCCGTGGTTGCATTTGCACCTACCGAAAAACTGGAAAGGGCTGTTTGTACGTTATTGATGGTGAGTTTAACAGGGATCTTTTCCAGTGATTCGCCGGATGCATTGTGAATACGCACCCGCAGGCTCACCTGTTGCCCCGGCTGGTGAACCGGTGAAATGAAAAATACAGTATCGATGTAAAGGTTGTCCTTTTTTTCGGCGACCAAAGGAACCAGGAACCAGCTTACGGTCGAATCGGGTTTTGCCTGTACAAGAGAGGCGGTGTTTTTCTGGAAATCAGAAATAAGGTAGGCATCTTTACTTACCTTCTGATTATCTTCCAACAGGTCGTTTTGCCGTGTTATCACCTCTGGAATCATTCTGGAAGCGGCCGATACCTGCACCTCTTCGACCAGTTTGCGAAATTCTTCCTGGCTCACAAACCGCTGGTGCCGGCCTTCAAAATCATTGGTTAAAAGTTGGAAAAGATCTGACTGGGGATAAGCTGATGCAATTTCCAAGGCCTTGGTTTTTGCCACATCAATCAGTTTTCCTTCTGTCGCAATCGCCTCCATCGAAAAGGAGTTGTCGAGATAGATGCTGACAGCACGTTGTCCGGTGAGTTTTTTTTGTTGCTTTGAAGCCGGGATATATGGTTGTGCAAAAGCGATGACCAGCGAGGCAATGGCCAGTAAACGGGCCAGGAGGATGAGAAGTTGTCTCAGTTGCGACTGCTTTTTTGTCTCCTGCTGGATTTCCTGAAGGTAATGGACATTAGTGAAATAGACCTTTTTGTATTTCCTGAAATTAAAAAGGTGTATCAGGATCGGGATTGCCAGCGCAGCAAGGGCGATCAGAAAAAACGGGTTGACAAATTGCATGGCCAAAGATAAAAAAAATCCCGGCAGGGTTGCCGGGATTTTTTTTATCTGGTAGGGGCGCATCACGATGCGTCCCAAAATCAACCCTGCCGGGATTTTTTTTATCCGGGTTTCGGAGAATTAAATCACTCCCTGGTCAAGCATGGCATTGGCAACCTTGAGGAATCCGGCTACGTTGGCACCCTTTACATAGTTTACATAACCTTCCCTGTCTTTGCCGTATTTTACGCAGGCTTCGTGAATGCTGCACATGATCTGGTGCAGGCGTTCGTCAACCTCTTTCATGGGCCAGGACAGTTTCATGGCATTTTGCGCCATTTCGAGTCCCGAAGTAGCTACACCGCCGGCGTTGACTGCTTTACCCGGGGCAAACAGGATCTTGTTTTCAAGGAACTGTTCAATGGCCTCAGGTGTGCTGGGCATGTTCGCCCCTTCGGCAACACAGATTACACCGTTTTTGATCAGGGTTTGGGCGTCTTCCTTGCCAAGTTCATTCTGCGTGGCGCAAGGCAGGGCGATGTCGCATTTCACCTCCCACGGGCGTTTTCCCTGGTGGAATTGTGCATTCGGGAACTCATAGGAATAAGGTTTCACGATATCCTGGTTGGAAGCTCTCAGCTCGAGCATGTATTCGATCTTTTCACCAGAGATCCCGTCAGGGTCATAGATATATCCATCGGGGCCGGAGATGGTAACAACCTTGGCTCCGAGTTCAGTGGCCTTGGTGGCAGCGCCCCAGGCTACATTTCCGAAGCCGGAGACGGCGACAACTTTACCCTTGAAGGTTTCGCCCTTGGTGGCCAGCATCTCTTTTGCAAAATAGACCGCGCCGAAACCTGTTGCTTCGGGGCGAATGAGGCTGCCGCCCCAGTTGAGCCCTTTGCCGGTAAGCACACCGGTATTTTCGCGGGCCAGTTTGCGGTACATGCCATAGAGAAATCCGATTTCACGGCCGCCTACACCAATATCACCTGCCGGAACATCTGTTTCGGGGCCAATCAGTTTCCAGAGTTCAAGCATGAACGACTGGCAGAAACGCATGATTTCGGCATTTGATTTTCCTTTGGGGTCAAAGTCAGAACCGCCTTTCGCGCCTCCCATGGGCAGGGTGGTGAGACTGTTTTTAAAAATTTGTTCGAATCCTAAAAATTTCAGAATGCTCAGGTTTACGCTGGGATGGAAACGCAGGCCGCCTTTGTAGGGACCGATCGCATTGTTAAACTGAACCCTGTATCCCAGGTTTACCTGTACTTTGCCACTGTCGTCAACCCAGCAAACCTTGAAGGTTAAAATACGATCTGGCTCCACGAGGCGGTCGATGATATTCGCCGATTCGAAGTGAGGGTTCTCATTGTATACCTCTTCGATGGATTCCAGTACTTCTCTTACTGCCTGGAGGTACTCTTTCTCGCCCGGATGCTTTTTCTCCAGGTCGTTCATGATTTTCTCTAAGTTCATTTGATTCAGTTTTAATGATTAATGACCAGTTGTAAAAATATAGGTAAAGTATTAGTATTGTGAATGAAATAACATTCCCAAAGTTACGGAGTTCTCTCCGACTGACCAAACAAAACCACATAAATATTTCAGGAAAATTACTTTTGGATTTTCCTTGTCAGTTTGCCTTTGACAAAGAAATTGGTTACATCCGGAGTGCCGTCGGGTCGGTAAAAAACCTCCTCGCCATCCTTCTCATTCTTCGTATAATGTGTCACCTGTTTCGCAGTGCCATTGCCGTAAAATGTCTTTTGAAAGCCCGTTCCTCGTTTAAAAGTTCCCTCCCCGACGATCATCCCGGAGGGATCATAATAGAGCCAGATCCCGTCAAGATCGCCGTCGATATAATTTCCTTCAAATTTCAATGATTTGTTTGGGTAATATTCTGCATAACGGCCATGCAAAACACCTTTGCGGTAATGACCTTCAGAAGTCATGTTTCCCTCATCATCCCACCCTGTCACCGGCCCGTCGAGCACCCCCCCCGAATAATGTTGCTCTGCCTGCACTTTTCCGTTCAGGTGGTAGCTGCGAAGCACTCCGTCAATAATATTATTCCTGTATGTGCATACCGTCTGGATATTGCCGTTTTCATCCCAATAAGCGGCCCTGCCTTCATATTTGCCGCCAACCATGCCGATCTCGGATTTTTTACTTCCGTTGGGCCAGTATTCTGTTTTGGTCCTTGAACAGGAAACAAGAAGGATGGCTGTCAGGATAATTAAAAAATATTTGCGGGTCATCATTGGGGCTGGTTGAAAATATCGATGGTGCCCTCTATGCCGTTGATGAGCATCTGAACTGCGATAACAGCCAGGATGAGCCCCATGATGCGTGAAACCACCTTCAGCATGCTGGGGTTGATTTTAAGGGCGATTATGCGTGAAGAGATGAACAGGAGGTAGGTGATCAGGCACATGATCCCGAAGATGACAATCACCAGGATAACGTTGGAGATCGATTTTTCAGCGCCTACGAAGTTCATGGCGGTTGAGATGGTGCCGGGTCCTGCAAGCAGGGGGATTCCAAGCGGGGTGATGGCCATGTCGTGGGCTATTTTCATCATTTGTTCCTTTTCATCCGGCGATTGTGCATGGATGGGATTTTCCTTTGAGTTGAGCATCTGGAAACCGATGATGAATACGATAATCCCGCCTGCGATCTGAAAGGCCGGGACAGTGATTCCGAAAAGCCGGAAAATGATGTGCCCGAATACACAGAAGATGGCAATGATCGTGAAAGCGGTGATGGTTGCCCTCAGCGCAACCTTGTTCTGGGTTTTTTTATCAAAATCCTGTACCATGCCCAGAAATATAGGGATGTTGCCTATGGGGTTCAGCATGGCAAAAAACCCCATGAACACCGTGATGCCGTGTAAGTAAAGATCATGTATCCTCATTGTTATAAGTTCTTTTAATGTTTGTTTGAGTAGGTAGTTGATTGAAGGAGAAACTCCTTTAAAACCCTTCCTGAGAGAGGATTTGAGGCGTCCATCCGTTCGGGATGCCACTGCACGCTGAGTAAAAAAGATTTCCCCCCCGGGTTCTTCCATTCGAGGCCCTCCACCAGGCCGTCCTCCGAAAAAGCATTGGCCGAAAGCAGGGGTGACAGGCGGTCAACCGCCTGGTGATGGTTCGTGGTAACCTGCGCTGAGTCGCATCTGGTGATGTTTGCAAGCAGGGTTCTTTCCCTCACCCTGACAGCGTGGAAACAATGCACGTAATCATCGCACTGGTGGATGACGGATGATTTAACATCTTTCGGGATGTCAACCACCAGGGTTCCGCCAAAATAGACGTTCAGGATCTGGTGACCACGGCAAATACCAATGATGGGCATTTTCAGGGCCAGAGCCTTCTCAATGAGAGCCATTTCCAGACTGTCGCGGTGGGGGTTCATATCGGTGCATCTCAGGGTGTCGTATTCCTTGCCATACCTGCCGGGATATACATCTTCACCGCCGGTCAGAACCAACCCGCTGCACTGGCATAGCTGCCTTACGGCAGAAGCGATGGGCAGGATGTAGAGGTCGATGGTTTCAATTTGAGGATCCGCCCGTTTCAGCCAGTTTACGTAATTTGGAGAGGCTTTTGAAATGGCTATCTTTAAGGGTGTCGGTTGACAATATGCCTGCTGCAGGTATACGAAAGCTGCCAGGATACTGATAAAGTGGTAAATACCTCTTTTATTTGTTGGTTGCCCGGGATACATATAAATTAATGTCGTTTAATTCGATTTGAAATTGGTTTACGAAATTAAAGAAAGTTGCACGAAGTTCCACGAAGAAAACACAGAAGTTACACGAAGGACAAACAAAGTTACGTGAAGGATAGTGAAAAGCATTTCAGAGATGTCTTTTTTCTTCGCGGCTTTTCGTGTCTCCTTCGTGGCTCTTCGTGTAACAACTTAAGCAAAAGGATACCTTAAAACCGATGAAAGCATTCAGTCAGGGCTATGTATTCTGAAGCATATGCACCGGAGGCAGCGCGGATTACCAGCTCCGAATTTTCAGGATGAGCGAGGTTGTTTCGTGTAAATTCAAGCAAGGTCCTTTTGGGGGGATTTGAAGGTTTAGGGAAAACAACCAGCCGTCGCGATGGATAGAGGTTGTGTTCCGAACAAGTCAATTCAAACCGGCCAGCTTCCTGGCAGGGTAAAATAATTGAAAAGGATCCATCCGGTGTGAGGAGGAAGCTTACAACGCGTACCAGCTCAACAAGCGAAAGTGTCTCGTCGTGCCTTGTCTGGTTTATCCTTGCAGAGGGAGACTTTAATGAATTGGAATAAAAGGGAGGATTGGTGATGATGCAACCGTAGACCGATGCTGTTTTGCAGGAAAACGACTGGATGGAATCGTGAATGGCCGAGAGGCGTAAAGGCCAGGGACTGTTTGAAAAATTGTTTTGAGCTTCCAGGACAGATGGCTGGTCGATATCGATGGCTTCAATGGAAGCTCCTGATTTTTGTGCCATCATCAGGGCCAGCACGCCGCAACCGGTTCCGATATCAAGGATTTTCTGACCCGTGCCGGGGTTCGCCCATGAACCCAGTAACATGGCATCGGTGCCTACCCGCAGGGTGCTTTGTTCATCTTCAACCGTAAATTGCCGGAAGTGGAAAGCCATAAATCTGCTTACAGGTAGATTTCTATCAAACCCGCAGGCGCTTCGATCATCAGCACCTTTTTTTTTCTGTCAACTTTTTGAATGATATCATCGACGATCGGGATGAGGATCTCTTTTTCACCGTGTTGTACCTGGAACAGCGACTGGTGCGGCAATTCGAGGATGTCGCCGATCACACCGATGTTTCCGTGATTCTGATCAACCACCTGGAAACCGATAATTTCATGATAATAAAACCGGTTGCCTTTCAAAGGGGGAAGTTCTGTAATCGGAAGGTACATTTCAAGCCCCTGCAGACTCTCAGCATCCTCCAGCGTATTAAAGTCTTGAAACTGGACAACAGCCTTCCTGTTGTGCTTCAGTTCAAGGGCTGCAATAAAAAAAGGAATCCGTTCACCATGTAGATCGAGGTAAACGGATTCCAGTTTTTGATAGGTTTCAGGATCATCAACATCCAGATGAACCATGACTTGACCTTTATTGCCATGAGTTTTCAGGATTTTCCCCAGGTAATAAAAGTCATCCTTATTCATTTGGTACGGCGTTTCAATACTGCCAATTTACAATGACATGCATGTATTTCGGGCGAAGAATTTTAACAACCGGTTAAGCTTCAGGTGCGATTTCCGGAGTTTCGGTAGCGGTTTCAGCGGAGACTTCCGGTGCAACTTCAGCTGCGGGAGCTTCAACAACTTCGGCCACAGGGGCTTCAACAACTTCGGCCACAGGGGCTTCAACAACTTCGGCTACAGGGGCTTCAACAACTTCGGCTACGGGAGCTTCAACAACTTCACCAGCTTCAGCGGCTTTTGCAGCCTCGGCGGCTTCAGCAAGCTCAGCGACTTTTGCGGCAAGTGCAGCTGCGGCGGCTTCCCTGGCTTCGGCTGCCTGGGCGGCTTCATCCAGACGGACTTTGTTCAGTTTTTTTGCAATGGCTTCAGCTTTGGCTTCGTTGACCTTAACTTCATCGGCCAGTTTCTTTTTACGGGCATCCTTGAGGTTCAGATCCTCTTCGTTTTTCTTGCTGGAGATTTTAAGGCGCTTTTCATCGAGCCAGGTCTGGAATTTGACATCTGCCTGTTCCAGGGTCATGGCACCTTTCTCAACACCTTTCAGAAGGTGGTTTTTATACATCACACCTTTGAAGGCCAGGATGGCTTTCACGGTATCGGTAGGTTGAGCGCCTTTCTTCAGCCAGTCGAGGGCCTTGTCGAATTCGAGCTCAATTTCTGCGGGTTTTGCAACAGGGTTATAGATGCCAATTCGTTCTATGAACTTTCCGTCACGTGGTGCACGACCATCCGCAATAACAATGTGGTAAAAAGCTTGTCCCTTTTTACCTCTTCTCTGTAATCTGATTTTGGTTGGCATTTGTTAAATGATTGATTGAATGAAATATTGAATTGATTGATAAAGGGGTGCAAAATTCGGCATTTTTTTTGAATTATCCAATTAAATTAATCGTTGGGGTGAAAAGTTGGCTTTTGATGTTTCGCATTTTGATGCAGGGTTGTGCTTTTGCGGTGATAAAAAAACCACATAGGCACATAGGGCACAATAGAAACGCACATAGGAATATCTGAAATACCGGGTTGTTGAGGAAACCCGCCGCACAATAAAATATCAGCAGGATTCCGTATGATTCGATTATTTCACGAAGTTCCATGAAAAATTTCACGAAGTTCCACGAAGAATTTCACGAAGTTCCACGAAGAATTTCACGAAGTTCCACGAAGAATTTCACGAAGATAACAGAACTGACACGGGAATCCATTTAGCAACATGAAAATCCAGGAAAAATCAACATGGTCAAATGCTTAGCCGCTCACATGTCACTTGTCACTTGTCACTGGTCACCTGTCACCTGTCACCTGTCACCCGTCACTTGTCATTTGTCACCCGTCACCCCTCACTTCCCAAACTTAATAAACTTGTCGCTCTTCGTGCTGCAAAACGCGCACGAGGCTTCCGGTTTTAAAACATCGTATGTGTTTCCGCACTTCGGGCAAACCCAGTAAACTTTAGGCAGCGTATCAGCTTTTTTTGCATTCAGGGCGGTGAGGGCATTCTGGTACATCACCTGGTGTTTCTTTTCAGTATCCATGGCCCAGCGGAAAGACTTAACAGCAGCCTGGGCATCTTCTGCTTTGGCGGTGGCGATAAACTCCGGGTACATCGTGGTCATTTCGTAGGTTTCCCCCTTGATGGCAGCTTCAAGGTTCTCCCCGGTCGATTTAACTTCAAACGCGGGCTTGACGGGATCAGCCTTTTGTCCCATTTTTTCTAAAACACTCTTATGGTTCGCGGCGTGAATTTCTTCGGCTTTTGAAGTTGCCTCAAACAGAACTGCGATGTACACCAGGTGCTCTTCCCTGGCCTTTATGGCATAGGCTGCGTACCTGGCGCTGGCAGTCGATTCTCCTTTGAATGCGGACTGAAGGTTTGCGATGGTTTTGTCGGCCCCGCCGGCAATGGAATGTTGCCCTGCTCCAACTATCAGGAGGAGACAGAACAGGATCATGTTTTTCATAACAAAAGGATTTTAGGTTATCGGTTTTTTATAAATGTCAGTTCTGTTTTTCATCAGTTTAATCCGGTAAGAATCAGCTTCAACACAAATCCCCGTGGAGGAAATAATCACAACCCGATCATGTATTCGATAACCAGCGTACCCCCCAGGTAACCGGTAACTGAGACAAAGACGAAAGCAATGAAAAAGAGTCCGAGGGAGAGGTACTTCAAATTTGTCGTCTCTTTGTTCAGGTAGTTGATCACGATCCTTGTAAGGGTTGCAACAATGATCGAAATCAGGGTGGCGATGGCGTAATACTCATGTTTCTCCCGCATGACACCTGCTTCGCCTTCCATGGGGCTCGTGAAGAAGTAACCTGATCCGAATGCCAAAACAGCACCCGCCATTCCAATGATTTCCAGCCAGTAAGCAGCCCTGGACAACCAGGGTTCCTTTTTAACAACCAAGGCAAGGAGGTCGAAGAGAAAACCAACAGCAATGATGGCGATAGGAAAATGGACCAGCATGGGATGAAAATGACTTGGCTCGAACATATTTGTTTAATTTTTAACAAATGTAGTGTAAAAGTAATTTATCAACAACCTTAATTCGGTGGCGATTTTAAAATAATTTTACAATCCGGTTCCACACGCTTTATTTGTTTCCTGTCCATGGTTGATTTTATTCATTTACACCTACATACACAATATTCAATTCTTGATGGGGCCTGCCGCATCAGGGAAATGGTTGGAAAAGCGGTCAGCCTGGGCATGAAGGGCGTTGCTGTAACCGATCACGGCAACCTGTTTGGCACAATGGAATTTGCCGAAGCCGCTGCAAAACAAAAGGATTTTAAACCGATTTTCGGATGCGAAACCTATGTAGCCCATCGCAGCCGGTTTGAAAAAACAGAACTGACCGACCGCAAAGGTGACCACCTGATTTTACTTGCAAAAAATGCAACCGGGTACAAAAACCTGCTCAAACTGATCTCTTTTTCCTGGACCCAGGGCCATTATTATAAACCCCGGATTGACAAAGAGTTGCTAAAACAATATCATGAAGGGCTGATCGCTTCCTCGGCATGTCTTGCGGGGGAGATCCCCCGGGCGATCCATGCGGGAAATGTAGCGAAAGCAGAACAGGTAGTTCTCGGATACAAGGAATTATTCGGCGACGATTTTTACCTGGAGGTTATGCGCCACCCTGCAACGGATCCCACACGTGAAAGTGGAGTCTACGAGCGGCAGATGGCTGTGGAAAAGGAGATTGTAAAGCTGGCTCGCAAGCACCAGGTGAAGCTGCTGGCAACAAATGACGTGCATTTCTTAAACGAGGTTGATGCGGAAGCCCATGACCGGCTGCTTTGCGTGAATACAGGCAAGTTCATGGATGACCCGGACCGTATGCGTTACACCGGCCAGGAGTGGTTCAAGTCAAAAGAGGAGATGAACAAACTCTTTGCTGATATTCCTGAGGCACTGGAGAATACGATCGAGGTTCTCGGAAAGGTTGAATCTTTCAGCCTCTACAAAGACCCGGTCATGCCCGATTTTCCATTGCCGGAAGAATTTTCCGATCCTGATGAATACCTGAGGCATATCACTTACGAAGGCGCAAAAAAACGTTATCCTGATCTCACACCCGAAATTGTTGAACGCATCGATTTCGAATTGGCTACCGTAAGGAAGATGGGCTATCCCGGCTACTTCCTGATCGTCCAGGATTTTTTAAATGCCGCAAGGGAGATGGGTGTCTCCGTCGGTCCCGGCCGTGGGTCAGCCGCCGGATCGGTTGTAGCCTATTGCATCCGCATCACGGATGTGGATCCGCTGAGGTTCGATTTACTGTTTGAGAGGTTTCTTAACCCCGACCGTGTTTCCATGCCAGATATCGACATCGATTTCGATGAAGATGGCCGCGACCGTGTACTCAAATGGGTTGTTAAAAAATACGGACCGGAAAAGGTAGCGCAGGTGATTACCTTCGGAACCATGGCTGCCAAGGGAGCCATCCGCGATGTGGGTCGTGTTCAGCGGTTGCCGCTGGATGAGGTTGGCCGTCTCACCAAACTTGTTCCGACCCGGCCTGGAATTACCCTGAAAACTGCCTATGAGGAGGTTCCGGAATTAAAGGCAGCGAGGTCGTCGTCGAACAAACAGATAGCTGAAACACTCCGGTTTGCCGAAAGTCTTGAAGGGTCTGTCCGCCAGACAGGCATACATGCCTGCGGGATCATCATCAGCCGCGACAACCTCATGGAACACATCCCGGTGACGACCTCAAAGGAATCGGATTTGCTTGTCACCCAATTCGACGGTGAGTACATCGAAAAGGTGGGAATGCTGAAGATGGATTTCCTGGGGTTGAAAACCCTGTCGATCATCAAGGATGCCGTACAGAACATCCGCAATTCGCGCGGCATTGAGGTTGACACCGAAAACCTCCCCTTCGACGATGCCGAAACATATGAACTTTTCAGCCTGGGAAAAACGACCGGCATCTTCCAGTTTGAGTCGGATGGGATGAAAAAATATCTGAGAGATCTGAAACCCAATAAAATTGAAGACCTTATTGCCATGAATGCGCTCTATCGGCCCGGTCCCATGGACTACATTCCCAGTTTCATCGCGCGCAAACACGGAAGGGAAAAAATTGCCTACGACATCCCGGTGATGGAGAAGTACCTCAAGGATACTTACGGCGTTACGGTATACCAGGAGCAGGTGATGTTGCTGTCGCAGGAGTTGGCGGGATTCACCAAAGGCCAGGCCGACTCATTGCGCAAAGCCATGGGTAAGAAGATCGAGGCCATGATGGAGAAACTGAAGCCGCAATTTTTTGAGGGTTGCATGCAAAACGGGCATGACCTTGCGGTTGTTACCAAGATTTGGAAGGACTGGGAAGCATTTGCCAATTATGCCTTTAATAAATCACATTCGGCATGTTACGCCTACCTGGCATACCGGGAGGGATGGCTCAAGGCACACTATCCGGCTGAGTTCATGGCGGCGGTGCTAAGCCGCAACCTGACCGAACTGAAGGAAATCACCCTCTTCCTCGACGAATGCAAACGCATGCACATTCCCGTGCTTGGGCCTGATGTGAACGAAAGTTCCACGGCATTTGTCGCCAATAAAAGAGGGGAGATCAGGTTTGGGATGGCAGGGATTAAAAATGTGGGTGAAGCTGCGGTTAAAGCCATTGAGACAGAGCGCATTGCAAATGGGCCTTATGCCACTATTTTTGACATGACCCGGCGGATAAACTCCCACATGGTCAATAAAAGATGCATGGAATCGCTGGCCAAGGCAGGTGCATTCGACTGTTTTGAGAATACCCACCGGGCACAGTACTTCTACCAGGAAAACAGCGATGACCTGATCTTCCTGGAAAAAATCATCCGCCATGCAACCGATTACCAGGCCCGCAAGGACTCCATCCAGCAGTCTTTGTTTGGTGAAGCGGAGGAAATCCACTTTAAGGAGATTACATTGCCCGAGTGCCGGCCATGGTCAAAGCTGGAACAACTGAAATTCGAGAAGGATGTTACCGGTTTTTACATGAGCGGCCATCCCCTTGACGACTATCATTTTGAACTGGAACAATTTTGCAACAAAACCATCGAAGACCTCAAACATGATCTTAAATCGCTGAAGGGCAAGGAGGTTACTTTTGCGGGGATTGTGATTGAGGCAAACCATAAGGTTGGAAAGACGGGTAAACCTTATGGCTCCTTTGTGGTTGAAGATTATTTCAATTTCATCTCCATCACCATGTTTTCAGAGGAGTACCTTAAATGGAAACACATGCTGGAAGAGGGGCAGTATGTGTTTCTGAAGGCCCGCATCGAATCACGGTTCGACAACCCCGACCAGATGACGATCCGCATCAACCAGGTGATCCTGCTGTCGGAGGTCATGGAGAAATTTTCAAAGGTGCTTTCTCTTACCCTCATGCTCAATGAACTTACCGTGGATACAATCCATCACCTTCACCAGGCGGCAAAAAAGTTTCATGGCAAATGCCGCATGCGCATCAGGGTCCATGATCCCGATGATAACGTGACCATAGATCTGCCATGTAAAAAGTACCGGGTAAACCCGAAGGAGATGATACAGGCACTGGAGGAGTTGCCGGAAGTTCATGTAAGGGTATTTGGTGATGCATAAGCGATAAGGACAATTTACGATTTACGATTTACGATTTACGATTTACGATTTACGATTTTGGGATTGTTCGCGTTCACCTGATTGCCTGTTTATTCTCAAATGATTTTTGTAATTTTGCTGTTTGGATTTATACACACTTTTAAAGTATTTTCATATGTTCGAGATCTTAACTGATTCAAATTTTGAGGAAAAAATTGTAAAAAGCGATAAGCTTGCAGTTGTTGACTTGTCAGCCGAATGGTGTGGTCCCTGCCGGATGGTATCCCCGATCATCCATGAGCTGGCAACAGAGTATGAAGGCCGTATCGTGGCCGGCGAGCTCAATGTGGATGACAATCCTACCACCACCGCTTTGTATAAGGTCAGGAACATCCCAACGGTGCTTTTCATCAAAGGCGGCCAGGTTGTTGACAAACAGGTAGGTGCGGTTCCCAAGGCATCCTACAAAGCAATGATTGAAAAATACATCTGACGATTTAACCTTGCGAAATAGCGAAGCCTGTGTCCAATACCATTGAGCAGAGTCGCCTGGAGCAATTCTCCTCGCTGGAATTTCTTGCCCGCCAGGTTGTGGAGGGGTTCATCACCGGTTTGCACAAAAGTCCCTTTCATGGCTTTAGTGTTGAATTTGCAGAGCACCGGTTATACAACCCCGGCGAATCGATCCGTTCGATCGACTGGAAACTTTACGGGCGTACCGACCGCCTCTACACAAAACGATATGAGGAGGAGACGAACCTGCGCTGCCAGGTGTTTATTGACAACTCATCATCCATGTACTACCCGGTACTGGCGAAACCCGACATCGACCATCCAAATAAAATCACCTTTTCCGTATATGTTGCCGCAGCCCTGATCTATCTTTTCCGCAAACAGCGGGATGCTGCCGGGATCAGTGTGTTTTCCGACGAAGTGGAGTTGCACACCCAAACGAAGTCAAACCCGGTTCATCACCGTTACCTCTATGCCGAGTTGGAAAAACTGCTTATTCCCCGCCCACCTGAAGTTCAAAAGGGCACCAACGTGGCCCGGACCATTCATGAACTGGCTGAACGGATTCACAAACGCTCGCTGGTTATCGTTTTCAGCGACATGTTCGATAAAACCGCACAACCGGAAGAGTTGTTTTCGGCCCTGCAGCATCTCAAACACAACAAACATGAGGTGATCCTGTTCCATGTAGTTGATAAAAGCAAGGAACTTGATTTTGAATTTGAAGACAGGCCCTACAAGTTTATTGATATTGAAACCGGGGAACAACTTCGGGTTCATCCTTCAAAACTCAGGGAAAAATATGTGGAGTCTCTTGCCCGGTTCCGAAGCGAACTGAAACTCCGGTGCGGACAGTACCACATTGATCTGCTTGAAGCGGATATAAACGCAGGTTTTGAACAGGTACTGCTTCCATACCTTGTCAAAAGAAGCAAGTTGTTTTAACCTTCCCTTAATTTTACTAATTTTGCCGCTCATTATAAAGCTGCAGAAATGATGGAAATTGCTTCCAAATACGACTCTTCCGGGGTTGAAGACAAATGGTATGATTACTGGATGAAAGAGGGTTTTTTTCACTCTGTTCCCGACGAACGCGAACCATACTGCATCGTGATCCCTCCGCCAAATGTGACGGGTGTGCTGCACATGGGCCACATGCTCAATAATACCATCCAGGATATTCTCGTCCGCCGGGCGAGGATGATGGGAAAGAACGCCTGCTGGGTTCCGGGAACTGACCATGCATCCATTGCCACCGAAGCAAAAGTCGTTTCGAAACTCAAAGAGCAGGGCATCGAGAAATCCACCCTGACACGTGAACAGTTTCTCGAACATGCCTGGGAATGGAAAGCCAAATATGGTGGTATTATCCTCGATCAGCTGAAAAAACTGGGAGCTTCATGCGACTGGGAGCGAACCCGTTTCACCATGGATGAGGCTTTGCACGATTCCGTCATTGAAGTATTCATCGATCTGTATAACAAAGGGCTCATTTACCGCGGCATCCGCATGGTCAACTGGGACCCGAAGGCGCTCACGGCGGTTTCGGATGAAGAGGTGAATTACAAGGAGGTCAATTCAAAACTTTATTACGTTCGGTACAGGGTGGAAGGTACCCAGGATGACTGGGTCACGATTGCAACGACCCGTCCGGAGACCATTCTCGGGGATACCGCCATCTGTGTCCATCCCGAAGATGATCGTTACCGGCAGCTCTCCGGGAAAAGAATTCTTGTTCCCCTGATCAACCGTTCGATCCCGGTTATTTTTGATGAATATGTCGACCGGGAATTCGGCACCGGTGCTCTTAAAGTGACTCCGGCGCATGATGTCAACGACTATAATCTCGGACTTAAATATAAACTCGAAGTCATCGATACCTTCAACCCGAATGGCACCATGAGTGAGGCCGCAAAGCTGTTTGTGGGTGAAGACCGGTTCGCGGTGCGGCGGAAAATCACAGAAGAGCTTAAAAACGATGGCCACCTGGTGAAAGTTGAGGAATACACCAATAAAGTTGGTTATTCAGAGCGTACCGATGAAGTGATCGAACCGCGCATCTCGGTGCAGTGGTTCATGAAAATGAAAGAACTGGCAAAACCGGCACTCGACCTGGTGGAAGACGACACGATCCTGTTTCACCCGTCAAAATACAAGAACATGTACCGCCATTGGATGGAGAATGTTACCGACTGGTGCATCTCCAGGCAGTTATGGTGGGGACAGCGGATACCGGCATACTATCTCCCGGATGGAACATTCATCGTCGCCAAAACCAAAGCGGAAGCGCTTGCCATTGCTCAATCGAAAATCGAAAATCGAAAATCGAAAATTGTGCTGAATGACCTCCGACAGGATGAGGATGTGCTTGATACCTGGTTTTCGAGCTGGCTCTGGCCGATCTCGGTATTTGACGGAATCCGGAATCCGGATAACCCCGACATAAAATACTATTATCCGACAAACGACCTGATCACCGCCCCGGAGATCATCTTTTTCTGGGTTGCCAGGATGATCATGGCGGGTTGGGAATACCGGAGGGAGGTCCCTTTTAAAAATGTTTATTTCACGGGGATCGTACGCGACAAGCAGGGCCGGAAAATGTCGAAAATGCTTGGCAATTCTCCCGAACCCCTCGACCTCATCAGGAATAACGGCGCCGATGCCGTGCGCGTGGGCATGTTGCTCTGTTCACCGGCCGGGAACGACTTGCTGTATGACGATGCCCTTATCGAACAGGGACGGAATTTCTGCAATAAATTGTGGAATGCCATGCGGCTCGTAAAAGGGTGGCCGGTGGATGAATCCATTGCCCGGCCTGAAGTGAACAGGGTTTCGGTTGATTGGTTCAACGCGGTATTCAATGCATCTTTGAAAAACATCAGTGCATTGTACGATGACTACCGCTTGTCGGAGGCCCTGATGGCTTCCTATAAACTGGTGTGGGACGATTTTTGCTCATGGTTCCTGGAAATGATAAAACCGGCCTATCAGCAACCAATCGACAGCCCTACCTATATGGCGGTGACCGGGTTTTTTGAAAAACTGCTGAAAGTGCTTCACCCGTTCATGCCCTTTATCACCGAAGAGATATGGCATATCCTGGCTGACAGGACCGCGGGGGAATCCATAATGCTGAGCAGTCAGCCTGTACCGGAGGAATATGATCAGAACCTGATAGACAAGTTTGTTTTTGGCGAAGAGGTGATCATGGCCATCCGGAATGCCCGCAAGGAAAAGAACATTCCACAGAAGGAGAGCATCTGCCTGTTCATCCGTAAAAACAACAGCGAACTGCCGGATACCACCTTCGATGGCCTTGTGGTTAAACTTTGCAACATCAGCGAACTCGGTTATGTCGATGAAAAGGTTGACGGTTGCCTCTCTTTTGTTGTTGGTTCTACCGAGTTTTTTATTCCGCTTACAGGTAAAATCGATGTGGCGGAGGAGATGAATAAGCTGGAAGAGGAGCTGGCCTATACAACCGGCTTTTTAGGCAAAGTCATGCAAAAGCTCGGCAATGAGAGTTTTGTGAAGAATGCACCCGCATCGGTTGTTGAATCGGAACGCAGGAAGCAGGATGATGCCGAAGCCCGGGTCAGGGTACTTGAAGAGCAAATCCGCGGATATAAGGAAAATGACAACCACTAAGGCACTGAGATCACATAGAAGCACTAAGTTATTAATAATTGTTTGACTAAATCCGATTCATATGAAAAACATAGATAAAACGAAACCCGTTATGGTAACCGGGGCAACCGGTTATGTTGCCGGCTGGCTCATCAAAAAATTGCTGGACGATGGAATCACCGTGCATGCCACCGTGCGCAATCCCGGAAATAAAGCGTCACTCAAATACCTGGATGCCCTCGCTGCAAAGGTGAAGGGAACCATCAAATATTTTAAAGCCGACCTGCTCACCGAAGGTGCCTTTGATGAGGCAATGAATGGGTGTGAATTGGTTTTTCACACAGCTTCGCCATTTACCTTCAGGATCAAGGATCCGCAAAAAGACCTTGTAGACCCGGCACTGGTCGGGACAAGGAACGTGCTTGGATCTGTTAACCGCACCGAATCAGTCAAACGTGTGGTGCTGACCAGCAGTTGCGCCGCCATCATCGGGGATGCAAAAGATTGCCTTGGATACCCGGATGGCATTGCTACCGAAGAACAATGGAATGTCACATCCACAGTCAGTCACCAGCCTTATTCCTATTCGAAGACAGTTGCCGAGAAAGTGGCCTGGGAGATCAGCAAGGCTCAGCACCGCTGGGACCTGGTTGTTATCAACCCTTCCCTCGTGATCGGACCGGGGATCAACCCGGATGCAACTTCCGAAAGCTTTAACCTCATACGGCAGATGGGGGATGGCAGCATGAAATCAGGCGTACCCTCTTTTTCTATTGGCGTGGTGGATGTAAGGGATGTTGCTACAGCGCATTTCATGGCCGGTTTTAAACCCGGAGCCAGCGGACGGAACATCATCTCCGCCGAAAACACCGATTTTTTTTCACTCTCTTCCATACTCCAAAAAAAGTTTGGAACAGCCTATCCCTTCCCCAAAAAGATATTACCGAAATTTCTCATCTGGCTGATCGCACCCAAAGCAGGTTTCACACGTAAGATGGTCTGGCTGAACATGGGCTATCCGTGGAGAGTCAACAACTCAAAAAGTATCAGGGAACTTGGAATGAAATACAGGCCGGTTGAGGTCTCAATTGTCGATTTCTTTCAACAAATGATTGATAACAAGGTTTTCGTTAAATAAGTGGGGAAGGGGATCATGGGGGATGGGGTCTGATCCTGAAAGGAACTTTTTTCCTGTGGCAGATTATTTGTGAAACATCACGGGCCGATTTGATGGCTACCGGCAATCCACCCCCGGGGATGGTCCAGTGACCAGCCAGGTAAAAATCTTTTAACCCCGGCAGTTCAATCTTTACGGGCGATTGCGCGATGATGTTTTTCCCGGGGAGCCATCCCTGCACACTGCCCTTGCTGTTGTTGGTATACCGGTGAAAAGTTGCCGGTGTGGCAACATCGATCACTTCGATATGCTCTTTAATGCCGCCAAATTTGGCATCCGCCAGGTCAATGATCGAGCGCGAAAAGTCCTGTTTTTCAACCAGGTATTTTTCGTAATCCGCAAGGCGGAGATTGATCCAATAATTCGCATTTTTAGTATAAAAACTGATGGAGATAGCGGTTTTTCCTTCGGGAGCGAGGGTGGGATCGTAATTGTTGATGTGTGCCTCCATGCGCGTATATTGGCTGCCGTCAGGTGATATCAGTGTGTCAGCCAATGGGAAACGGAGAAAATGAGGTTTGTTTGCAAACCCTGCGGCAACACCCAGCGACACCATGAATACAGAGTAGTAGACCTTCAGTTTTTCCTGGCGATGAAGTTCCAGCATGGTACGGTTTACATATTTTCCTTCCAGGGCATTGAAAAGAGTAAAGTTCCAGTCGGCAGCCGATATGGTGATGTCCGACTGAATGACCTCCCCGGTTTTAAGAAGAAGCCCTGTTGCCTGGTTGTTTTTCACGACGATTTTTTCAACTTCTGCCCGATACCTGATCTTTCCGCCAAGTTCAAGATACTTTTGTTCAATATGTCCTGTAAAACCCACGGATCCGCCGATGGGGTATCCTGTACCTTTGAGATCGCTGAAGGCCAGCGGCATCGTGAGGATCAGAAGTGGCAATTCATCACCGTCGAAGAAGAGCCTGAATGCCTCCTTCAGAAATGGATTTTGTAATTTTTCCGCAAAGGTGAAATTCGTTTCCCTTTTAACCCGGTGAAGAAAAAAAAGGAGGGGAAGATATCGGATGAAACCTGTTTTCCGGTACCAGGGAAGCAACTGCGGCACCACCCTGATCTTCGGTGGAATCTCATAAGATTGCATCCTGCGCATGGTATGGACCAGCTTTTTGATGGAGGCTTCATCTTCGGGGGCAATAGAGAGCAGGTATCGTTCCAGCTGCTCCAGGTTGGTGTATAGGTGAAATACCTTATCCCCAAAGATATCCGTATTATCTGTTACCTCGATCTCCATCCGAACATCATGATGAACAAACCGGATGGAATCCATGTCGATCAGTTCCGACCACAACTGGTAAAACGGATTGCTCCTGCCGGAGCCAAGCAGCCATTGCAATCCACTTTCGAAGGTGTATCCACCCCGCTGCCAGCTGGTACAAAGTCCGCCAAAGGTAGTATGACGCTCGAAAATTTCCGTTTCAAAACCATTCATCTGCAGGTAACAACCAGCAGATAAGCCTGCCACCCCTGCGCCGATGATGTTTATTTTCATCGGGTAAAGGTACGAATGACAAATGACAACTGACAACTGACAATTGACAAATGACAACGGACCAATGACAATTGTTTGGTGCGTTGATATTTAGCGTACCTTTGCAGACCATTTCAGAAAGCCCATTTAATATTTTAACATGCAGGATATCAGAAATATCGCAATTATTGCCCACGTTGACCACGGCAAAACAACGCTGGTTGACCGGATTTTACACCAGGTTCACATGTTTCGCGACAACCAGGAGATGGGTGACCTCATCCTTGATTCGAACGATCTGGAACGCGAGCGTGGAATTACCATTCTGTCAAAAAATGTCTCTGTAAGATACAAGGGAGTTAAAATAAACATCATCGACACCCCCGGCCATAGTGACTTTGGCGGAGAGGTTGAACGCGTGCTCAACATGGCCGACGGCGTGCTGATCCTCGTGGATGCATTTGAAGGCCCGATGCCTCAAACACGGTTTGTTTTGCAAAAAGCGCTTGAGCTTGGTAAAAAGCCAATCGTGGTGATCAACAAGGTTGACAAACCCAACTGTTCGCCGGATGAGGTGCATGAGGCGATGTTCGACCTGATGTTCAGCCTCGACGCCAGTGAAGACCAGCTGAATTTCCCTACCGTGTACGGTTCGTCGAAACATGGCTGGATGTCGGACGACTGGCGCAATGAAACCACCGATGTAAGCTACCTCCTTGACCAGATCATCGAACATATTCCAGCTCCTCAGCAGTTGCCGGGAACCCTTCAGATGCAGATCAGTTCGCTTGATTATTCCTCCTATGTCGGCAGAATTGCGGTTGGTCGAATCACACGCGGCTCGGTAAAGGCTGGCATGCCGATCTGCCTGGTCAAAAATGACCGTACCGTCATAAAATCGGTTGTCAAGGAGTTGTACCTTTTTGAAGGACTCAGCAAAGAAAAAGTCAAATTTGATGTCTATGCCGGCGAAATCTGCGCCATTCTTGGTCCTGAGAATTTCGATATCGGCGATACCATTGCCGATTTTGAAAACCCGGAAGGGATGTCGCGCATCAGCGTGGATGAACCCACCATGAGCATGCTTTTTACAATCAACAACTCCCCGTTTGCAGGCAAGGAGGGGACTTTTGTCACCTCCCGCCATATCCGCGAACGGCTTTTCAAGGAAACAGAAAAAAACCTGGCGTTGCGGGTCGAAGAGATGGATTCTCCCGACCGTTTCCAGGTATTTGGCCGTGGGATCCTTCACCTGGCGATCCTGGTTGAGACCATGCGTCGTGAAGGGTACGAGTTTCAGCTGGGACAACCCCAGATTTTGACCAAGGAAATTGACGGCCAGCGTTGCGAACCGGTTGAATTGCTGAAAGTACAGGTCCCTGAAGCATTTGCCGGAAAAGTGATCGAACTGGTGAGCCGCAGGAGGGGCGACATGACCCACATGGAACACAAACGCGACCGGGTCATCCTTGAGTTTGATATCCCGGCCCGCGGATTGATCGGTTTACGCAACCCGGTTCTTACAGCAACCGAAGGAGAAGCCGTGATGGCTCACCGTTTTAAATCATACCAGCCTTGGAAAGGCGATTTGCCGGGACGTAACAATGGCTCACTGATCTCGATGTACACCGGTCTGGCCATTACCTATGCCATCGATAAATTGCAGGATCGCGGCAAGTTCTTCATCGAACCGTTTGAAGATGTTTACAATGGCCAGGTGATTGGCGAGAGTACACGAAGTGATGATATCGTGATCAATGTAAATAAGACAAAAAAACTCTCCAACGTGCGGGCTTCGGGCTCCGACGACAAAGCCGTGATCTACCCTGCCACCAAATTTTCTCTTGAAGAGTCTATGGAATATATCAAAGGAGATGAATACGTTGAAGTTACCCCGAAATCAATTCGGCTTCGCAAGATACTCCTGGATGAGATCGACCGGAAACGGAGCAGCAAGCAGGTTTAGTCGGGGGGTTAATGGTACACAAAGAAAATATTGGTGAGAATTATCAATAAATTTGCAAGAGTTACAAAAAATGAGAGTGCCGCCCAGTTAACCTGTTTCGGTTCCCTCACATAAACCGTATCACCCGCATAAACCATCGGGATGGCAAGGTCTTTGAGGTTCGTCTCGAAAAAATACCGGATATCCAAAACCTCTACAGTCCTGTTTGCCCGGATGATGGTCACTGTTTTTACATTTTTAAAACTCTTTAACCCGCCGGCCAAACCGATGGCTGTAAAAATATCGACCCCTTCGTACAACTGGTATTGGCCGGGTTTGTTTACATATCCGTAAATATTTACCTGCTCATTCTGGATTTTCCGGATAAAGATGGTGACCATCGGGTTTACCACGAATTGTTCAAGCGCTTTTTTCAGGGAATCCGAAAGTTGCTGCGAGCTGATACCGGCGGCTTTGATGCTTCCAAGTGCCGGGAATTGCACAAACCCGTCGGGCAGCACCGTCACTCCCTGGAGTGAAAATTCAGGATGTTCCATCACAACCACCTCCAGCACATCGCCCTTTTGTATTACATAGCTGTGTTTCTGGGCGAAAACTCCAAGGGTGGATGCAATCATTATCAGGATGCCAAATAGTTGTTTTTTCATCTGTCTTTTATTTCAGGCTAATAGATCGCCTGCGGTTTGGTCTGATCATCCTGGTTGAGATATTTCCGTATCTCCTGGTTTCTCAACATTTTAAATCCCGGGATGTCGGGGTAATAGTATAGTTTGTCCAGCAGGTCGGAATAGTAGCCAGGCAAGGTGCCGAGTGAAAAACCAGGTACGCTCAGCAAGTCCTTGTAAAGGCTGAATACAAGTTCTTTCCCGATATTGGTTTCAAAGCTCTTCATGATATTTTGAATGATCGTGACCTGCTCTGCCGGCAGAGCCTGCATAAAAGCATGGCGCAAAGCGCTGATCACGTTCCGTTGCCGGTATTGCCGCAGTTCGTAAGCCAGTTGCAGATCTTTCGGTGGGATCTTGTATTTGTCATCAAGGGCCGAACTCAACTCTTTTGAAGGAATCAATTTCCCGTTCATGCGCTTTGTATCCATAAAACGAAGGTATTCCCACGTGTAAAATCCATCCACACGCCTGGTCCCGGCTTTCAGATGGTATGCTTCGGCAAATGGCTGGTCGATCGGCAGATCGATCCCGCTTACCATATCCACCAGGGAAATAAAAGAAAGCCTGTCCTGGATCAGGTAGTAATCGATGTGCTGGCCCAGGTTGTTTTCAAGAATCTTGACGGTCGGGCCGATTCCCAGGGTGAAAAATATATCAACCAGTCTGTAATCATTGTTGAGCAGGATGGTCGAATGCGGGATGTTCACCATGCTCAGCCTTTTCTGATCAGGGTAATAGTTGACCAGCATGAAAACAGAAGGGAATTCGATGTACAAAATGGAGAGATGCCTGATCTCTTTTTCATGGTAGGCAAAGGTGTCGGGGGTGAATTCAGGCAGTTGCGCGATGGCTTTGGAAAGGTTGGAGCCTGTATTTGTTCCGGCACTGTAAATCCTCCGGGGAATAGAATATATGCTGTCATTCTTTGCAATGCGGCCAAGATCAATCTTGCGGATATCAGCATTGTAAGTCAGTCCGCCACCTTTCCTGATAAGTTGAGCCAGGTCGGACCCTTCAGGTATCCTGTAAATACCCCCGTGATTGATCTCCCCGCAAATACCGACTGTCATGACCACATGGGTAAGCTCTCTGGGCCGGCTGGAAAAAACAGACAACAACACTGCGCTGATTACAAAGAGCAGGATGAAGACTGCCCAGAACCATCGCTTTCTGCCTTTATATGGATCGCTGTGTTTCCCGATTTTTTGCATTGCTTTTCACCTGCCGTATTCAACGCGTGAAGGGTTATTAAATGATCAGGCAACCTGGGCCTTTGCAGACTGCTTCAATGATTTTACCCTGGTCCTGACCTTCTTATTTTCTTCGTTATAGGCATAACCATATTCGTAACCATAGTGGTGATAATCCGAATACATAGTCAGTTTATTGATTGTCAGGTCGTTTATGATGACTCCGGTAACGTTGCACCTGGAAACGGTGAACATTTTCAGCATTTTTTCCATGGCCCTGCGGGTGGTATGAACCAGCCTGACAATCACGATAATGCCATCCATTTTATCCAGCAGGCTGGCTACATCCGGAATGTACAAGGCAGCCGGGGTATCAAACAGGATAAAGTCAAAACGATCGCGCACTGTATCGATATAACTGGCGAACATGGGATTGTCAAACGAGATCTTCTGATGATCTTCCAAGGCTACAATACCGGTGAACGAAAGATTTTCGTAGCCCGAAGGATGGATTACCGCATCAACATCACTTTCACCGGTAACATAATTTAACAGGTTTACGTTTCCTTCATCCAGAAAATGATTCGACAGTTTGGGCAAAAACATATCGACATCCACCAGCAGCACCTTCTTGCCTTTGTCGGCCAGGGCAATTGCAACACGGAGGTTTAACGAGGTTTTACCCTCCTTCCTCAGCGGACTGCAGATGGAAAACACTTTTTTGCCGCCCTCTTTTGCGGTTTGCTTGATATGTTCCACGATTTCCGCATACTCGTTCATGTTTTTGTATGAGGATGCCTTTAAAATCGGGTTTTCCAGTGAAAAGGAGTGTTTCTTATGCGAAATAACACCAATGACCGGCACTTTGAAGAATTTCTCATAATCGCCAATGGTGATGAGGCGGTTATCAAGGAAATCATAGACAAATACGGCGCCCCCCCCAACGAAAAGGCCGGCAACAAGGGCCAGCGCAAGAAACAGAAGTTGTCCGTGGAGGACGAGA